>CETI01125857.1_pt1 | contig 16428 bp, 12 predicted proteins | sample 361441 | NCBI WGS metagenome assembly CETI01 (sample SAMEA2622478, study PRJEB7988) | marine metagenome | biome: marine biome (ENVO:00000447); feature: deep chlorophyll maximum layer (ENVO:xxxxxxxx); material: "saline water (ENVO:00002010), including plankton (ENVO:xxxxxxxx)" | depth 90 m | reverse complement strand
TGGCACATAAAAAAGGAGCAGGAAGTTCTAAAAACGGAAGAGAATCACATTCTAAAAGACTCGGCGTAAAGATATTTGGCGGTCAAGCAATTACGGCTGGAAACATCATTGTTAGGCAAAGGGGAACTGTGCATAAAGCTGGAGAAAATGTGGGCATGGGCAAAGACCACACATTATTTGCGCTTAAAAGTGGTGTTGTCAAATTCAAGAAAAAGGCAGGGAATAAATCTTTTGTCTCTGTGACTACAGATTAAGTAAATCTGCTGAAAAAACAATCTACGAAGCTCTTTTCTTTTATTATTTTTCAAAAAATTAGAATAAAACTTAAATTTGTGCATGCATATCATTTAATCCCATGTTAGAAATTAATAAAATAAAAGCAGATACAGACTTTATTATTAAAAGTTTACAAAAAAGAGGCATTAATATCGCGCCTACTATTCACTTAATTTTAGATTTAGATAAAAAGAGGATTAGTAATCAACAAAATTTAGACACAATCCTAGCAGAAGGCAATCAAATTGCTAAACAAATAGCGGAATTAGCACAAAATAGAGAATTCGACAACCTAGATTCATTAAAAAATCGTGCATCTGAAATAAAAAATAAATCGAAAAAATTAATAGAATCGGCAAATAAAATTGAGGCGGAAATTAAAGAGTTGCTAGTTCAAATTCCAAACACGCCACACAAGAATGTCCCCGCCGGAAAAGACGCTCAAGACAATATTGTAGAATTAGAATGGGGAGAGAAAAAGAAAACTGAGGGACTACTGCCGCATTGGGAACTAGCAGAAAAATATAATATTATTGATTTTCAAAAAGGATCACAAATAACAGGATCTGGATTTCCACTTTATAGAGGAATGGGTGCCCGACTACAGAGAGGCTTGATTAACTTTTTTTTAGATGCGAATATAGAAGCTGGATATGAAGAATATATTCCACCATATTTTGTTAATGAAAAATCTGCATTTAACACTGGACAACTACCCGACAAGGAGGGCATGATGTATCATATAGAAAGTGATAATCTATATGTAATTCCTACGGCTGAAGTGCCTATTACAAATATCTTTAGTGACACGAAACTTGAGAGATCGGAACTACCCGTCAAATGCACAGCATATTCCCCCTGCTTTAGAAGAGAGGCTGGCTCATATGGCAAAGAGGTGCGGGGATTAAATCGACTACATCAATTTGATAAAGTTGAAATAGTACAAATTTGTCACCCCACTGAATCCTACAAGCTTTTAAAATTAATGGTTGAACATGTCTCTGAATTACTTAAAAAATTGGGACTCACATTTCGAATAATTAGATTGTGTGGAGGGGACTTAGGATTTACTTCTGCGCTGACATATGACTTTGAAATTTATGCGCCTGGACAAGGAAAGTGGCTTGAGGTTAGCTCTGTTTCTAATTTTGAAACATACCAGTCCAATAGACTGAATGTAAAATACATTACTAGTGATAGAAAAAATCTTTTATGTCACACATTAAATGGGAGCGCACTAGCATTACCAAGAATTGTAGTTGGCCTATTGGAAGAAAATCAAACACCGGATGGGATTGTAATGCCAAAGCCGTTATTGAAATATGTGAATTTTGATAAAATAACTATTTCTACATAATGGAAAATATGGCACTATATAATAGAATTATTTTTTTTCTATTAATCATATTTATTGCATGCAAAAATCAGTATAACAATGAAAAAATACACACTATATATGAGTTAGAGCAAAAAATATCTAGAGATTTTTATAACTTAAACGAACTTAACATGAGTGAGGTTCAAAATGCACTTAAAATTGCTAAATTAAATTTAGCCAAGATTGAAGAAAAAAAACTAGATAGTGTTTCAATTGATTTAATATATTTTGAATATAGCGAATATTTAAGTTGTGTGAACACAATTTATGAGGGGGCAAAAGAAATAAAAAAAATGCCTAATCTATTAACACATAATCAAAGTCAATTACAAGATTTGAAAGCTGATTACACAAATTCTAAATTTAGAAGAGATGACTTGGACGATTACTTAAAACAAGAAGTCTCTATTATAAACCAAACTTCATCTAAATTAGATCTGATACTAACCCAATTAAAAAGAGAAATATATAAATTTGAAGAAAAAAATAAAAAGATAGAAGACTTAATGAAGTAAACGTATGAAGATCAAATTTTCCATATTACTCTTTTTACTATCTAGCATTATTTATTCGCAAGTTACCAAAACTGAACAGTTAGCGGCAGAGTATTATAAAAAAGGAGATTTTTTAAGCGCAGCTAGTCTATTTGAAGAAATTTATAAGCAGAAAAAAGTAAAAACTATATATAATAAATACATTGACTGCTTAATAAAAATACAATCCTATAAAAAAGCTGAAAAAACTATTAAGGGGTTCTATAAGAAAAAAAATGACCCTACTATTTTAATTGATTTAGGCGAACTATATATAATACAAGGAGATCCTGTTAAAGGCCGGGAAAAGTTTGAGACAGCCATTAATGAGGCGAAAAAAAACACTAGATTTTTACCCACAGTCTCTTCTAAATTCATGAAAATTAAGCAGTATGAGTTTGCCCTCAAGGGCTATAGTATTGCTAAACAGAAAAATGATAAAGCAAGCTATAGTCTGCAAATTGCGAACATCTATTCTTATTTAGGTGAAATTGAAAAAATGTATAACGAGCTAATTCAGCTTTTATATAAATATCCCAACTATTTTCAAACATGTAAAAACAAATTGCGAATCACAATTAGTGATGATGGAGAAAATGAAAACAATAAAAAATTAAAAAAAACACTGATCAAAAGTATTCAGAAAAAAAACTCATATGAAGTTTCTAAGCTAATTGTTTGGCTATTTATGCAAGAGAAAAAGTTTCAAGATGCGCTAGATTATGAAATTAGCATTGACAAGCGTATATCTGACAACCAGTTAGACATTATTCAATTGGGGGATATTGCTGTAAAAAATGGAGATCTAAAAACCGCCGAAAATGCATTTCAATATATATTGAAAAATAATCATGAAAACTCATATTATTATGAATATAGCAGTGTTCGTTTGTTAGACATTGAGTTTGAGGCTCTAATCAGCCCGAAAATTAAAAAAAGGAAAGATATCGAGCAATTAGCCAATAAACATAAACTGACTTTAGACAAATTAGGGGTAAAAACAGAAACCATTGCAACACTAAAAAACTATTGTGAAATTCTAGCAATTTACTTAGATAAACAAAGTAATGCTATTGAAATATTACAAAATGCTATTCAAAATAGTATACTAGACCCCCATGATATTGCCATATGTAAAATGGAGTTAGCAAAAATTTGGCTTCAAAATGGCAACATCTGGGAATCTACCTTATTATATGCGCAAGTAGAAAAAGAATTTAATGAAGACGTCATTGGACAAAAGGCTAAATTTGAAAAAACAAAAATCAATTATTACAAGGGAGACTTTAAATGGGCTCAAAATCAACTAAAGGTTTTAAAGTTATCAACATCTAAATTAATTGCTAATAATGCAATGAAGCTCTCTTTATTAATTTCTGATAATTTAAATTTAGATACTAGTGAAACCGCATTGTTATTATATGCAAAAGCGGAATTGTTATTTAACCAAAAACAATATAGTGAATGCTTAGCTCAATTAAAAAACCTGAAAGAAGAATTCCCTGGACACTCACTAATAGATGAAGTATTATTGAAAGAAGCAGATGTCTTTATAGAAAAAAAGGAATATGAAAATGCCATACGTTGCCTAAATAAAATTTGTGAAGAGTATTATTATGATATATTATATGACGATGCCTTATTTTATCAAGCTCAAATTTATGAACACGCCCTAAATGAAACCAATGAAGCAAAAAAAATCTATGAAAAAATGCTCCTAAAAACACCCAATAGCATTTTTATAAATGAAGCTCGAAATAGATATAAAATGCTGCGTCAAAATAATTTTTTACAATTACAATGATTATATATTCTGTTGAAATTTCTATAGCTAAAAAAGTTCAAGCCAAATGGCTAAAATGGATGCGAGAAACCCACATACCTGATGTTATGAGAACCAACATGTTTGTAAAATTTTCATTTTATAAGAAATTGAACACAAGTAGTTCTGACACTTATATTATTGAATACGAAACTGATGACATAAAAAAATATCAGAAATATGAATCTGATTTCGCTATTAAATTAAAAAAAGAACATGAAACAAAATTTACAAATCAGTTTTCTGCAAAAAGATCTTTGTTTATCAAAAAAATCATTTAAAAAAAATGACGGTAAAAGCAAAAAAATATCTTGGTCAACACTTTTTAATAAACAAAAAAATATCAGAAAAAATTGTTGACAGCCTTGACTTAAACAAAAATCTACACATTATTGAAATAGGCCCGGGTCAAGGTGCGCTTACACAATTTTTAATTAAAAAAACTAATCAAATTATATTAATTGAAATTGATCAAGAATGTATAAAGGTTTTAAAAAATCAATTCCAAAAAACTAAAATTATTTATGGAGATATTTTAAAAATTGATTTAAATATTTTAAAAATTGATTCTTATTCAATTATTGGTAATTTTCCATATAACATATCTAGTCAAATTTTGTTCAAAGTATTAGAACATCGAAATAACATACAACAAGTTGTTGGGATGTTTCAAAAAGAAGTTGCTGACAGAATTTGCAGTAAGCCAAAATCAAAAAAATATGGCATTCTTAGTGTTTTAATGCAGGCATATTTTAACTGTACACAATTACTTGATGTTTATCCTGAGGATTTTCGACCTAAACCAAAAGTAAATTCATCCGTAATTAAACTAACTCGAAACAATACCGCAAAATTAAAATGTGATCATAAGCAGCTTACTGAGGTCGTTAAATTAGCATTTGGGCAAAGAAGAAAAACATTAAAAAATGCATTAAAAAAAATCACTAACTTGGAGGAGCTAAATCTAACCAAAATAATGAATAATCGAGCTGAAGAATTAACTGTATCTCAATTTATTGAATTAACAATTCAAATTTTTAAGAAAAAAACAAGATGAATTTTCAACTAACCAAGGATTTTATTACATTAATTGAATGGTTGATTGATCAAAAAAAGACTTCTGAATTATTACAAAAAATTGACAACCTTTTAGCTCCAGACATAGCAGAAATATTAGAGTTGTTGGATTTTGAGAAATCCAAATACTTATTCTCCCTTTTAGGCGAAGAAATGCGTGCAGACATCTTACTTGATGTAGAAGAAGACTTGCGTGAAATGCTCCTTGAGGACTTAAGTTTACAAGAAATTGTAGAAGAGGTAATTGAGAATTTAGATTCGGACGATGCAGCAGATGTAATACAAGAGTTGCCAGAAAAAAAACAACAAGAAGTTTTATCTAACATTGCTGATCCTCAACAAGCAATTAATATAGCAGATCTGTTATCTTATCAACACAATTCCGCAGGAGCACTCATGGCAAAAGAGCTAATTAAGGTGCAAGAAAATTGGAGTGTTTTAAGATGTGTTTCTGAAATGAGAAAACAGGCACAAAATATCAACAAAGTTTACACTATTTATGTTATAAATAAACAAAATAAGCTAACTGGAACAGCCTCATTAAAAAAACTCTTATTAACACCCGAAAAAACTTTTATTAGTGACATTTACAATAAGCAAATTATCTCCGTTCAAACATCTACTAGCGCAGAAGAGGTGGCAAGGATTATGAATAAGTATGATTTAATTGTTCTTCCTGTAGTTAATAAAAAAAATGAGTTAGTGGGCCGAATTACGATTGATGATGTTGTCGACCTTATTAAAGAAGAGGCGGGGAAAGATTATCAAATGGCCTCAGGTATCAGTGATCATATTGAGCCGCTAGACAATGTTTTAACGTTGACAAGAGCGCGAATTCCTTGGCTAATAATTGGAATGATTGGGGGCCTCCTTGGTGCTCAAATTATAGGATTATTTGAAATAGAAAAAAATCCGTTTTTAGCTTTTTTTATTCCATTAATTACTGCCATGGGGGGGAATGTTGGAGTGCAATCTTCAGCCATTATTGTTCAGGGTTTAGCGGCAAATAACTTAGGAATAGATAGTTGGTATAAACGCTTTATTAAAGAATTCAGCGTAGCATTATTAAACGGTCTAATTTGTTGTATTTTATTATTCCTTTTTTCTATAATTTTATATCTACAGCCCAACATCTCATTAATGCTGAGTGTGTCTTTATTAACTGTTATGGTTTTTGCAGCCCTGTTTGGAACATTTGTTCCACTAATTCTAAATAGAATGAAAGTTGACCCTGCACTTGCCACAGGTCCATTCATCACCACAATGAGCGATGTAATAGGCTTGTTTATTTATTTTTCAATTGCTAAATATCTTTTATGAAGATTCTTATTACAGATAAGGTTGACTCTCTATTAACAGAAGGTTTAAGTGCTCATCAAATACAGTATAAATGCAATTTTAATGACTCAACAAAAAAATTGCTCAACATTATTGATGAATTTGACGGACTAATTGTACGAAATAGATTAAAAATTAACAGAGAATTCTTAAATAATGCGAAAAATTTGAAATTTATTGCGAGATATGGATCTGGCATGGATTCTATAGATCTAACAACAGCTGCCAAATTAGACATAAAGTGCTTTAACTCTGGCGAAGGAAATGCCAACTCTGTGGGGGAACATGCATTGGGGATGATCTTGTCATTATTGCATAATATACATAATAGCACAAATGAAGTTAAATTAAATATTTGGGAAAGAAAAAAAAACACTGGGAATGAATTAGGCAGCAAGACTATTGGAATCATTGGCTATGGAAATACCGGACAGTCTTTAGCGAACAAAGTTTCCGGATTCAACTGTAAAGTTTTAGCATATGACAAATACAAATCCGGATTTGGGGAAAAAAATATTAAGGAATGTTCAATGGAAGATATTTATAATGACTGTGATATTATTAGCTTACATGTCCCCCTTAATGCAGAAACAATAAACTTGCTTGATGAACAATTTTTAGAACGCATGAAAAATCCATTTTATTTAATCAACACTTCAAGAGGAAGAGTTGTTCATAACAAAGATTTAATAAGGGGACTAAAAAGAAAAAAGGTGCTTGGAGCATGTTTAGATGTAATTGAAAATGAAAATTTTCAATTTAATGAGATTAATAATGATGAGAATTTTAATTATTTAGTAAATTGTAGTAATGTAATTATTACTCCACATATTGCTGGATTATCAAAACAATCAAGTAAAGAAATATCGAAAGTACTAATTAAAAAAATAATCGAATTAAAATGAAAAAAACTAATCTTGTCTTAATAATCCTTTTTTGCTTATCACTCACGGTAAAATCTCAAGAAATAATAAAAGACTTCTTAAATGGTCCACTAAATGATACTGAAAAATTAATTGAAGGGTACATGGCTCCATTTGGAGAATGGCTTGGTTCAGGACTAAATTCCGGGTGGTACAATACCGGCAAGCCACATCGATTCCCCGGATTTGATGTTACTGCTGGCATTCATCTTATAACTCCTCCGAATAATAGAATGATGTTTGCTCCAAATCTAGATGAGTTGATAATTAATAGTGAAAGTGGTGAATTATCTACCTTTATTGGCCCATCTAGTACTACCGAAATTGGCTATAATATAAATGGGGAGTTTCAAAAATTGTTTGATTCGCCAGAGGGGCTAGATTGGGAAAAGGGTATGCCAATGCCTTATATTCAGGGCAGTATTGGATTAATTAAAAAAACTGAAATACTCTTTCGAATGACCCCAAAAGTTAATGCGCAAGATTTAAAATTGGGATATTGGGGTATTGGATTTAAACATGACATCAAACAATGGATTCCTGGAATTAATGTGTTGCCATTTGACCTATCTATACTTGCTGCCTACTCAAAACTAACTAGCAACCTAACATTTAACCCTGGTCAAAATTTAAATTTTGACATAAAAGCCTTTAATTCTAATTTAATCCTAAGTAAAAAGATTTTAGGCCTCACACCATATATCGGTGTTGGTTATCAATACTCTAAATCTAACTTAGCTCTAAATGGAGATTACACTATTTTAGATTGGAACGGATCTAGTATTGTTGAAGGCGAACAGTATACCGTCAGTGACCCACTAAACCTTTCTTTTGGTGGGGTAAATGGCTTTAAAGGAACCTTAGGTGCACGATTAAAATTGTTGCTAGTTACCGTTCATTTCAACTGGACGAGAGCCAAATATGACGTGTTTACTTTGGGTATTGGCCTAAATTCCGATTTTGGTTCTAAATTAATTGGCGGAACTATTGATAATGCAATCACTAAATAATAATTGTTCCTGGTTTCTCTAAATTATTAAAACTCTTTATAACTAAAGGAATCCGTTTATCCTTGAGCTGACTGATAGTTTTAGGGTGTACCACTGTATTTTTTTGATTACAAATATTAAACGCGTCCTCATAGCTTAAAGAAGAAAATAGGGTTGCTGATTTGTCCTGTTTGGGATCTACACTATATATCCCATCAACATCTTTAAACAGAACCACCTGAGTTGCATTAAAAATACTGCCAAAAATAGCTGCGCTATAATCAGATCCCTCCCTACCGAGACATGCAATTTGACATTTTCCATTATCGTCGAATCCTCCGATAAAACCTTGTGTTAAAATAGGGGCCCTCAAATTATTTGGATAGTAACTAATGTAGTTGTTTTTTTTAATTATTGTAGATTTTAAATTAATAGATGAGTTAATCCCTGAACTATTCGTTTTAATAATGTTAGGGGCATGTAAAAAAGTGTGAGGAAATTTCAACTCATGAAGATATGCACTTAAAATCTTTGATGAAATTAACTCTCCGATCGCTAGGGTATCCGCTTCTGACATATGAATTGATGTTAATCGAGAAAGTTCCATTAAAATACTATCTATAAGTGTATTTGAGAACTTTAGAGATAACATCAAGTCTTTAAAAAAGCTTTCAACCAATATAAATCTCTTATTTTCTGAATAATAAATAGTTTCGAGTAAATTGGTGAGCTTATCAAAAGCTGAAACAACAATTATAATATCGGTATCGTATGTTTTCAAAATATCGAAGAAAATTTTTATTGATTCTGAATCTTTTAAACAGCCTCCGCCAAATTTTAATACCTTCATTTAAATATTAAGCTTAATTTTGTGTTTAAATATATTACTCTTTTTTTATTATTATGAATCTTTCTAATTTTTTAAACTCTCAAAATTACAATCCGGGATTAAAGGAAATCATTTTAGATATCCAAGCTGGATCGATTCAAGTATATCAACAATTAAATGAGGCGAAACAAGATATCTTTGGATCTAGTGGTCAAAAAAACATCCAAGATGAAGATGTGCAAAAATTGGATTTATTAGCTAATGATATATTTATAAGCATTTTCAGAAAAAACATGCACATACAAAGTATTTTATCCGAAGAAAATGAACGCATTTTAACGTGTGACAATGATGGTGCATATATTATTGCAATGGATCCTTTAGATGGGTCCTCTAATATAGATGTAAATATTCCTGTGGGAAGTATTTTTTCTATTTTAAAAAATACACCAGAGGGATTTCTGCAAAAAGGATCGCAGCAGCAGCTAGCTTGTTATGTGATATACGGAACTGCAACTATGATGGTATTTGCGTTGAATAAAAGTGTTTTTGGCTTTACTTTAAATACAAAAACAAAAGAATATAACTTAACACATTCTAATATCCGCACTCCTGTGAATGGGAATATTTTTTCTATAAATGAGGGGAATTTTAATTCTCTAGAAACTCCCATTAAACAATTTTTAGATTATTGTAAAAAACTAGGCTCGGATAAAAAAAGAACACACACCGGAAGATTCATTGGCTCATTAGTGGCAGATTTCCATCGCAATATGCTAAAAGGAGGCATTTTTATTTATCCTAAAACAGCAGACAAGCCACATGGACAATTACGATTAATCTATGAGTGTAATCCAATTGCATTCATTGCAAAAAATGCAAATGGCGAATCAACAAATCTAAACACCTCTATCTTAGATGTAAAGCCAGTGAAAATACATGAAAGGAGTCCTTTTGTCGTTGGATCAAAAAATATGGTCGCTCGCCTATTAGAATTTTATCATTAGTGGAAAAGTTTGATTTTTTAAAATTATTTAATGAAGATCCGTGCACTCAAACCATTATTGATTCACTAAACTTATCGGTAAATAAAGAAAAAATTTTTTTGGATAATTTAAATGGATCATTAAAACCCATTATTGCTGCAACTATAATTCAAAAAACTAATTTTAACATATTATTTATTCTAGAAAACCTAGAAGATGCACTATATTTTTTAGACGATTTAAATAATTTAAACATTAATACTCCGTCTTTCCTCCTCCCATCATCAAAGAGAATTAAAGCGGGGGACAACAATGTTGTTCTCGAACGAATTGGTGCATTAAAAAATATATTAAGTCAAAAAAAAACATCTACTGTTACTTATCCAGAAGCTATCCAAGAAAAAATTATCCGGAAAACTGATTTTAAAAAAAGTCGCCTTACAATAGAATTGGGGGAGAAAATCAACCTGGAAGAATTGATTGAAAAGTTAAATGAATTAGATTTTAAAGCGGAAAGTTTTGTGTTAGAACCTGGCGATTTTTCAATCCGGGGGTTTATTATTGATATATTTTCATATTCTAATGAAATGCCATATAGAATTATTTTAGACAATGATAGAGTCGAAGAAATCACGTGTTTTGAGGTCGGGTCTCAAATTTCTATCAAAAAATTAACTGCCGTGGACGTGTTTCCAAATGTGGAAAAGGAATTAGCATCATCTGAACAAACATTCTTATTTGAGTATTTGCCAAAAAACACAATCATATGGATTAATAATTCTAGCTTATTTTTAGACATAAAAAAGGATAATTTAAAAGATCGGGGCACTTCTAATTCTATTTTAAAAGATATAATTTCAAAATATCATTGCATCTATACCGGAAGTATAACAGATGAAGGTAAGTTAAAAAAAGTACGGTTTAATTCCACTGTACAGCCTTCCTTTAATAAGAATTTTGATATTTTAATTAATCATTTGAATGATTATAAAAAAGAAGGCTATCAAAACATGATTACGGTTTCCTCGGAGAATCAAATGAAAAGATTGGTTAGTATTTTCAAAAATTATTCCCACTTAGTCACATTGATAAAATGTGCCAATTCTTTAAAAGAAGGATTTATTGACAATAATAATAAAGTAGTATTATATACTGATCATCAAATTTTTGATCGACATCATCAATATAAATCTAAGCGAATTTATAAAACTGATAACATGGTTGGTCTTCGAGATATAACCAATCTAAAAAAAGGAGACTATATCACTCATTTTGATTATGGCATTGGAGTCTTTGATGGATTGAGAATTAAACACTCCGGGGGCAAAAAACAAGAGTCAATTCGAATAATCTATAAAAATGACGATGTGCTATACATTAGTATTCATGCTCTTTATAAAATTTCTAAATATAAAGAGGGTACTGTTGAGTTGAAACTAGACAAGTTAGGTTCGCCAAGATGGAAAAACTTGAAAGAAAAGGTGAAAAGAAAAATCAAAGTAATTGCGTTTGACTTAATTAAGTTATATGCAAAAAGAAAAATGACTACTGGATTCTCCTTTTCAAAAGATACTTATTTACAAAATGAGTTAGAAGCATCGTTTCTTTTTCAAGATACTGAAGATCAGGTCAAAATTACTCAAGCTATTAAAGAGGATATGGAAAGCCCAAGCCCAATGGATCGATTAGTGTGTGGTGATGTTGGATTTGGAAAAACAGAAATTGCCATCCGAGCAGCATTTAAGGCTGTCGCTGACAATAAACAGGTTGCTATATTAGTTCCAACAACTATCCTTGCTATACAACATAATAAAACATTTACAAAAAGACTAGCAAAATTCCCCTGCACGATTAAATACCTAAATAGATTTGTTTCTAAAAAAGAATCAACTAAAATTATCAAAGATTTAGAGGAGGGAATAATAGATATCATTATAGGCACTCATAGGATTATCAGTGACGACATAAAGTTCAAAGATCTTGGATTGTTAATTATAGATGAAGAGCAAAAATTTGGTGTTTCTACTAAAGATAAACTGAAAACGATAAAAGAAAATATAGATACACTAACATTAACAGCTACCCCCATTCCAAGAACATTACAGTTTTCATTAATGGGCTCTCGTGATCTTTCTATTATGACAACATATCCAAAGAATAGAAATCCAATAGAAACAAAAGTAACCCCATTTAACTTGGAACTAATAAAAGAAATTATTACATATGAAGTCAGTAGAAATGGGCAAGTTTTTTTTGTCCATAATCGAGTAAATAATATTGAAGACTTTCACTTCATGATAACAAAAATGTGTCCAAATTTAGAAATTAGATTTGCGCATGGACAAATGGAGTCAAAAAAATTAGAAAAAACCATCTTAGATTTTATCCAAGGAGATTTTGATGTTTTAATTACAACTACAATTATTGAAAATGGATTAGATATTCCAAATGCTAATACAATTATCATTAATAATGCGCAAAACTTTGGTTTAGCCGACCTACATCAAATGAGAGGGCGGGTTGGAAGATCAAATAAAAAGGCGTTTTGTTATTTAATGACTCCACCATTTAATAAAATGAAAGATGCTGCAATTAAACGATTAAATGCAATAAGTAATTTATCTAAATTAGGAGACGGATTTAATATCGCTATGAAAGATTTAGAAATCAGAGGAGCAGGAAATATGCTCGGCGCGGAGCAATCTGGGTTTATTGAAGAAATGGGATTTGCTAACTATCAAAAAATTCTAGACGAAGCAATTATAGAGTTAAAGGAAGTTAAATTTAAACAGTCTTCATTTGCAAACAATGAATTTCAAAGTTCAATTAAATGTTCTATTGAAACTGATTTAGAATTATTAATACCCAATGACTATGTTTCAGATGTTGCTGAAAGGATGAACTTATATAAAAAGCTAAGCACATCCAAGCAGGATGTAGAAATAATGAATTTTAAAAAAGAATTAACTGATAGATTTGGAAAGATCCCAAAAGAAACAATCGAACTCATTAATTCTATCCATTTAAGATCATTAGCAGAAAAAATAAATTGTGAAAAAATTATTTTAAAAAAACACAATATGATTATTGTCTTCCAAGAAAAACAAATGAATAAACCTATGGGTCAGAAGGTTTTAAATAATATTATTAAACTTATTCAAATTGATCAGAATTTAGGCCACTCTATTAAAGAGGACAATAATCGACTTAAAGTATATATAAAAAATGTGGTGAATATTAATGACAGTATAGAAATTATAAAAAAAATTCAAGCATAATTGAAAATAAAATATTAAAATTGCAGCCATGAAAAACAACTTAATCTTATTTCTTTTATTGCCATTCATTATATACTCACAAGAAACCATAACCATCTCTGGCAGCGTTAAAGATTTTGATAATGGAGAGTCCTTAATTGGTGCAACTGTCTTTATTCCCGAATTAAACCTAGGAACTAGCACTAATAATTATGGTTGGTTTTCGGTTACTATGCCCGATGGCCAATACAATGTCCAAATATCATATATCGGCTATATAACTACAACCCTAAACATAGATCCAGAGCTTAATAATAATGAATTCAATATTAACTTGAAAAAAACTAGTAATAATTTAGTCGAGGTTGAATTAACTGGGGAAAGAAAAGATATTAATATTCAAAGTTCTGATATTGGAAAATTAGAATTAGAAATTAAAACTATTGACAAACTGCCTGTTTTAATGGGAGAAAAAGATATTTTAAAAACCATTCAATTATTACCTGGGATTCAATCTGGAGGGGAAGGGACGTCTGGTTTTTATGTAAGGGGTGGAGGGCCTGACCAAAATTTAATTCTACTAGATGAAGCTGTAGTTTATAATGCATCGCATTTATTTGGGTTCTTTTCTGTCTTTAATAGTGATGCTATTAATAATATCGAATTAATTAAAGGATCAATGCCTGCCAATTATGGAGGAAGATTATCATCTGTACTAGATATAAATATGAAGGATGGTAATAATAAAAAGTTTGGGGCGGAAGGTGGAATAGGTCTAATATCATCGCGAATAACCATTGAAGGGCCTATTAAAAAAGATACTAGCTCTTTTATTGTTTCAGCAAGAAGAACATATTTTGATGTATTAACAAAACCCTATGTCGACACAACTGCTTTCTCTGGAAGCGGTTACTACTTTTATGACTTAACAACAAAAGCAAATTATAGATTATCTAAAAAAGATAGAGTTTTTATAAGTGGATATTTTGGACGAGATGTCTTTACTTTTAATAGTGAGGATTGGGGTTTTAATGTGAATATCCCGTGGGGTAATGCCACGGCTTCTCTACGGTGGAATCATCTTTTTAATAGCCAATTATTTATGAATACGTCTATTATTTTCACAGACTATTCATTTGAACTAAATGGCACTCAGAAATTAGAAAATTTGCCGGATTCTAAAACGAAAATGTTTTCAGGTATCCGAGACTGGAATATAAAAACTGATATTGCATATTTTCCTAAAAACCACAAATTAAAGTTTGGGGCAAATTATGTTTATCATAAATTTAACCCTACAAGTTTTAGTGGCTCATATGAGGATTTAACTTTAGAAGAGGTTAATAATCAATATGCACATGAATATGCTTTATATGTAAATGATGAGTATGCTTTATCTGACAGAATCCTATTAAATTTTGGAATTAGATATTCTGGGTTTGTACAAGTAGGGCCCTTTGAAAGATATTTACAAGATGATTCTGGTCAAATTGGTCAAATTGCAACTGATACAATAATCACATATGATCATGGTGAGGTAGTAGAGTGTTATGGTGGTTTTGAGCCCAGGTTTTCTATGCGATATTTATTAAACCCATCATCTTCATTTAAGCTAGGATTCACCCAAAACTATCAATATATACACCTTACATCATTGGCAAGTTCATCATTACCAACAGATGTTTGGCTACCAAGTTCTGATATAGTAAAGCCACAATTTGGGAGACAATTATCGTTCGGTTATTATCAAAATTTTAATGAAAATATCTATGAAACTTCAACGGAATTCTATTATAAAACGATGAAAAATCTAGTTGAATACGAAGAAAACTATATCCCCGGAATTGCTGTTGGAATAGGTAATATTGATAACAATTTAACATTTGGCGATGGACAATCGTATGGGCTAGAGTTGTTTTTTTCAAAAAGGCGAGGAGCACTAAATGGCTGGGTCGGATATACGCTATCCAAAACGATACGAGAATTTGATGAGTTAAATGATGGGCATTGGTACCACTCAAAATATGATAGAACTCATGATTTATCTCTTGTTCTTAATTATGAAATTAGTGAAAGATTGAATTTTTCTACAGTCTTTATATATGCCACCGGTAACTCGCTCACTGTGCCAAAATCAGTATATGTTATTAATGGTGAATTGTTAACTGAATGGGGAGATCGAAATAGTTATCGAATGTCACCTTACCACCGTATGGATATGTCAATTACATTGAAAAAAAAACCTGAAAAAAAATATAATTCTAGCTGGTCTCTCTCTATTTACAATATATATAATAGACAAAATCCTTATTTTATTTATTTTGAACCTGAAGGCCTTCTTGGTGGGGAAGAAGAAGTTCAAATCACAGCTCAACAAGTATCCTTATTCCCAATCATTCCGTCTGTGTCATGGAATTTTAAATTTTAAAAACATGAAAAATTTTAGTTTATTATTTATTGTCTTTTTATTCTGTTCATGTACCAAAGAAATTGAAATCAACATCCCTAATCAGGGCTCTGAATTTGTAGTTAATGGATATATTGAAAATGGACAGCCTGCTAAAATATTATTAACACGTAGCCTTCCATATTTTGATCCATTAAATGATGAAATAGTTTTTGAATCATTTATTAATGATGCCACAGTAACTTTAACAAGCAGTCTTGGCGAAATTGAAGAGTTGGAGTATAATTCTCTTCCCGGATTTACAGATACATGGTATTATAATTATTCTGGGTCCTCTATTATAGGGCAAGAAAAAATTACATATACATTAGAGATACAGAAAGGGGACACAATAGCTTATTCAACAATCACAATACCAGAAATAGCCCCGGTGACAGAAGATAGTTTAAGGTTTGTTTATAGGCCTGATGATAGCACTTATTGTTATTTACTTGGGCATTTGACTGATCCTGATACAATTGGTAATTGTTACCGTATTTTCTCAAAGACAAAACCTATTTGGGGTAGCTCTTTAGATTTTAATCCGCCCGATGGGTATGATGATTTATATATA
>CETI01099823.1_pt1 | contig 16571 bp, 20 predicted proteins | sample 361441 | NCBI WGS metagenome assembly CETI01 (sample SAMEA2622478, study PRJEB7988) | marine metagenome | biome: marine biome (ENVO:00000447); feature: deep chlorophyll maximum layer (ENVO:xxxxxxxx); material: "saline water (ENVO:00002010), including plankton (ENVO:xxxxxxxx)" | depth 90 m | reverse complement strand
TAAATATTTGTTACGAAATTAGTAACATAAAGTCTTTTGTGTCTAATGGAGAATGACTAATTAGAGGATTTTTAGTATAAATCTCAAACGAATTGCGGTCATTTCACTACTTAAGATTTATAAATAAAAATATTTTACGGTATTCGTATCAATCTCCCAGCAGTGTTGACATTGTGACTCCAAGGGAGTCTGAGATTGATTTAAGCGAGCCTAGGGATACGTTTTGCTTTCCTTGCTCCACTGCGCTTATAAATGTTCGAGCAAGTCCCGATTTCTTTGAAAGCTCACTTTGGCTAAGATTTCTGTTTTTTCTTACCGTATGAATTTTATCTCCTAGTGACAAAAGGACTGATTCTAAAGGCATCAAGGCGGGATTTGTTTCAACAAGAGAGTTTGCAACATATGTTGCTTTTAATGGATCGTCTGCAAAACCGTCAATATACCTGTTAGTATCTTTTATCAATGATGCAGCGGGGCCTCCAATAATAACTTTAATATTTTTATTTAGTTCCTTAATGGATTGAATGGCCTCTTCAAGTTTATTGTTACTATTTGGAAAAGTAGATGATAAAAGAACAAAGTTAGGAACGGTTGTGTCTATATATTTTATTAAATCTGCATTTGGGATGGAGCTCCCTAAAAGCTCTACATTCCATCCGTCCCATCTAAAAAAATCTGCAGTCATATACAAACCAATCACATGAGTGTCATCCTCTATAGCCGACATAGATATTTTCATTCCATTTGGAGTAGGAAGCCTAAAATTGTTTCTAACCCTATCCATTAATAAGAGGCAAAATTGAGTCGCTCTATGCTCTTCAGTAATCAATATTTTCCCTTGATGCCATAAATTGCCTATATGGTTTAGAGAAACCCTAATCAAATCAAGGTAAATAACAGCAGGTGACCATTGCTGAGAAATCAACATTCGCGAAATTAAATTAGCCTGGTTATAATGACCATTAACCAAACTTGAAGTAAGCTGCTTAGAAACAGCCTGAATTTCAGTTTTAGGTGGCACGTACCAGTTTGAATTCATATACCCTCATTTACTACTTATATGATTAGTATATCAGACAAATAATTATTTTTGCACAATATCTACATCTTTTATAAGAATATATAAGTATAAACAATTTATAAAGGGGCAAGAAAATGTCAATGTTATTAAAAATGTGTCCTAACTGTAAGGGCGACTTAATGGATATGGTAGATCAAGATAATTTTAGTATCTATAAATGTGCTCAATGTTCGAGAGAGTTTTCAAAAGAATTGTTTAATAAAAAAGGAAATCATACCAATGAAAATAGCTTCCACAAAGTCTAAAGATTGCAAATTATGCTCATTGCCAAAAGAAGAGCACATTTCAGATAAATCTTTTGGAGGAGTTTTAATTGGGTGTAAATTTGAAAATAATTTATTCAAAAATTATGTAAATAATCTGAAAGAAGTTGTTAGTAAATGGATTTAAATAATAGAAAAATAATTGTCTTTGGAGCAAGTAGTGATATGGCTAAATCTTTTCTTGAAAATAAATCTATTGCAAACAACGAAATTTATGCCATCAGCAGAAATGAAATCTCTGTAGGTCAAAACATTAATTTCGTTAATGTTAAAAATTATATGGATGTATCAGAGGTAATCAAAAATATAGATATAGAAAACAGTGAAATCTCAGTTGTAAATTTTGCAGGATCTGTAAATTTAAAGCCTCTTCATCTAGCAAAAGATGAAGAGATGTATGAAGTACTTGAAATTAATTTAATGTCTAATTTTAGGATACTTACTAGTTTACTAAAAAATAATATGAAATCACTTAGCTATGTTTGCTTCTCCTCCGTAGCAGCAAATTATGGATTACCTAACCACGAACTCATTTCTGCTGCTAAATCCGGGGTAGAAGGCTTAATAAGATCTTGTGCAGCCACATATGGGTATAAAAATTATAGATTCAATTGCATAGCACCTGGTCTAATAGAAACAAAATTGTCTAAAAGAATGATTTCAAATGACAAATCAAGAGAGATGGTTAAAAACATGTATCCTCTTAAAAAGATCGGAGCTCCAATAGACATTGAAGAATGTTTACTTTGGTTGCTTTCCAATAGTTCATCATTCGTTACAGGACAAACAATCAGCATAGATGGGGGATTAAACAATATAAATTCAAGGATTTTACAATAATGAAAGAATATATCACCAAAACACCTAACTTAGATTATTCATATGATAACAATGTTGAAAACTTTATTTCTATAAATATAGAAAATGAGGAATATAATAGGTTGCTTCAAGAATTGTTTCATTAATAAGTAATAATAATATTAAAAAGCTTGAGTTGATTCAATAGGATATACAAGATTAGAATATAATAATTTCCATAATATTTTCTAAAATGGCCTACTACTCAGATCTATTTAACTTAAAAGAAGAAAAGTTTTTTAAAAATCTAGCGCTATCAAGTATATATATTTATACTATAAGATTTATTGATTTTGCTTTAATAACCTGGGTATTAACTAATATAGCCAAAAGCCCATCAAGTATTGGATTCCTTGTTTTTGTCAAATTTGCTCCAATGGTTTTTTCAGGTTTTATTTCAGGATGGTTAGTTGATAAATATGCAAGATTAACTCTTATTCGAGCTGTTATTGTTTTTACCTCTATGTATCTTTTATTTTGGTCCATATATCTTTTTTTATTTGACCCAAGTTTAACTGTTATTTTTCTACTAACATTTATATCAGGAATATTAATAAGCTTAGATATCTCATCAAGACAATCTTACTTGGCAAGTTTAGTTGGTAGAAAAAACCTTAAGGCTGGTATAGCTCTAAATATAATTTTATTAAATGCTGCATGGTTTATAGGTCCAAATATCGGAATGTTTTTTATGGACTTTATGAATCTAGGTAAACTATATTTAGTTCTCGTATTTGTTAATAGTATAAATTTATTATTTTTATATAAAATGCCTAAGTTATCTATTTCAAGATCAGAAAAAAATAAATACTCAGGGATAAGCAAAGGAATAAATTTTGCTCTCTCTAATAAAATTATATTTTCTACACTTCTGATAATCTCTGTAGGAAACTTAACAGCATTCACATTCGAGTCAATGACCCCTTATTTTGCAAGATTTATTTATAATGCAACTCCCGAACAGTTTTCTCTTATGATTTCTCTACAAGGGCTAGGCGCATTAATTGGGTCAATAATTTTTTTCCCTTTATTAATAAAAATTACAAGACCTGGAATAATTTTTGCAATGTCAACAATTATGCTGTGTATTGGAAGTTTCATTTTTACGACAAATAACTCATTTTTATCTGGGTGTATTACTGTAGCAATTTTAGGGGCAGGGACAACTTTTTTTATGAATATGCATTCTAGAATCCTATTATCTCAAACCCCTAACCCTCTAAGAGGTAGAATACAAGGCTTAGCTCAACTAGGGATAGGATTTTTTCCAATTGGAAGTTTATTAGTTGGTCTTTTAGGAGACAATATTGGTATTCTTAATAGTATGAGAATATTTTCATACGTAGGGATAATTACTACTGCAATAATATTAATATTCTTCAAAGAATTAAAAAATAAATTATGATAAATAAAATAAAAAAAACTTTTTATATTAATACTCTAATTATTGCTACTATATTTTTATTTTTCGGATGTAGCAACACATCAGATAAAGAAGATAAAACTATAGCAGCAACTCAAAACAATCAACTCAGAGCCTCCAATCAAATGCTGATGGAAGATAAAGACTATTCGAATATCTTTTGGATCAAGGGAACTGGTTCAGTAAAGCAAAAACAAGATATTGTTGAGGTAAACATAGCTATTGAAAATAGAGATAAAGAAATAATAAATGCTACTAAAGTTGTTAATGAAAATATAAGTAAAATTATTAAGATTGCAGAAACTATTGGAATTGAAAAAGATCAAATAGTAACTTCAGAATATTCTATTACCCCTGTAACTAGATGGGTTGAAAAAGAAGATGAATATGGAAATTATGGAGAGAGTCAAATTATTGCTTACAAAGTTTATAATTCTGTGATAATAAGTTCAGAAGATAAAGATAAAATAACTAATTTTATAGATAAAGCAAGTCTAGAAACAGGCAATTCATTTAGGGTAAATAATATAAGATTTAAAGCTAAAGTGAATGATGAAAATAAAATTTTAGCGAGAGAAAAAGCAGTCGATGACGCTACTAGCAAAGCTAAATTTTATGAAAAAGAATTAGGTATAAAACTTGGAAAAATAATATCTTTTGAAGAATTTCAACCAGGTACTCCTATCAATAAATCTGCTTATGATATGCCTATGATGAGAATGTCAGCAGAAGCAATGCCATCCACAGAATTATTTGCAGGGGAATCTGAAATAATTAGTGAAGTTTATATAGGATTTGAAATAGAATGAACGTAAAATATTTATTATTTTTTTTAATATTATTATTTATTTCGTGTAATCAATTGGAAGACAATTATAAATTATGTGATTCAAATTACATATATTGTAATTTTTTTGAAATACAATTTCCAGAAATTTCCCAAATTACAGATGATAACGCTCAACTTGATATAGAAGACCTAAATACTTACAGACAATTAAGTGAAGATCATAAAAACAACCCATCATCAAAATCTGTATTTGAAACTTATACAGAAATTTTTATTCCAAGATTTTCTTATCAAATTTTGGATGTAAATGCATTAGAAAAATTATGGTTTGGGCTAGCTTTATATCCTCTTGATCAAAAAAATAATCTAACATCTACAACTGATTATTTTTATAGCAATTATCAAACTATAAATAAATCTATATACGGCGAATGTGTTAAGGATAATAATTCATACTTGGATTCAGAAAAAAGCAAAATTTATAATTGTTCAAAAGATGGTGTAAAAAGCTATGATTTTTGGGTTTCTGATGATCAATTTATGTGGAGAATGAAATGTGTTTGGAAAGATGATAAATTTGAGGGAGTAAATCTAAATATTGTAAAATCTGAAATTGTAAAAGCTTCAGATACTTGTAGAAGCTCATTTGAAAGCTTTAAGTCAAAAATTAATTAGATTTTACTCGTTTTAAAATAATCAACAGCCTCTTTTAAAGAATCAATAAAGATGTCTATTTCTTTATAAGTATTATAGAGATAAAAGCTTGCTCTACAAGCTGCAACAATTTCATATGATCTAACTAATGGCATTGCACAATGATGCCCTGTTCTAATAGCCACTCCATATTTGTCTAGAATTTCTCCAATATCATGTGGATGAACAGAATTATGTGTAAAAGAAATTACTCCTCCTCTATTATTCATATCAATAGGCCCAATAACTTTATAATCAGGTAATTCTTTTATTTTATCTAAAGCATAACTTGTTATTTCATCCTCATGCTTTGCTATATTATCCATACCCACTTCAACTAAATAATCTACTGCATAACCTGTAGCAATCGCATCTGCTATATTTGGAGTTCCAGCCTCAAATTTATAAGGTAAATCATTCCATTTTGCACCTTCATAAGTTACTTCTGAAATCATATCACCACCAAAATAAAAAGGATCCATCTTATCAAGTAAATCTTCTTTTCCAAATAGAACTCCTATACCAGTAGGACCTAGCATTTTATGAGCAGAAAAAGCAAAAAAATCACAATCTATTTCTTTCATATCAACTGAAAAATGAGGAGCACTTTGAGCTCCATCTAAAACTAATATCGTACCATTTTTCTTAGACATTTCTCTTAATTCATGTATGGGATTAATGACACCCAATACATTAGACATATGAGTAATTGCAATTATTTTAGTTTTTTTATCTATAATTTTTTTAGCATTATCTAGATCAATTCTTCCTTCTAAATCATGATCTAAGTATCTTAATTCAGCATTCTTTTCTAAGCACAATTGTTGCCAAGGCACTAGATTTGAATGATGCTCCATTCTTGAAACTACAATATTGTCCCCCTGATTAACTTCTTCTTTTAAACCTATTGAAACAATATTTAAAGACTCACTTGTATTCCTTGTCCAAATAGTTTCATTTGGGGACGCATTAATAAAATTAGCAACCTTTACTCGTGAATTTTCATATTCGTCGGTTGCTTCAACAGATAATTTATGAACACCTCTATGTACATTTGAATTGTAGTTAGTGTAATAGTCATTTAATGACTGAATTACTAAATTAGGTTTCTGAGAAGTTGCAGCATTATCTAAATATACAAGATTCTTATTGTTCACTTGTCTATCTAATATTGGGAAATCATTTCTTATTTTTTCTATATTGTAATTTGCCATAATTTTTCCTGAGATACTTATATTTTAACATTAAATACCAAAAAAAATTATGTTATTATACAAGTCTATGAATATAAGAAATTTAACAAATAACGGATGTATCTGTTGCTGTTGTATGAACAGCTCCAGGTTTCTTTAATTTGTTTTAATTTCAAAAATAATACAAAATTTAGAAACCCCTGAAACGGGGTTTTTTTTATGGAAAATTTAATGTTAAAAACAGAAAAAATAAAAGTATCAAATCAAAAAATCTTAGGTTGGTTATTTTTTGTACTAGTATTTATATTCTCTTTTGCGATATCACAAAATAATTTCTCTGATGCGGCTATTTGGATTGCAGCATGTGGATTAGGTTTCACTCTGCAAAAATCTAGATTTTGCTTTGCATCATCTTTTAGAGATTTATTTATGTTTGGATCTGGTCATAATATGAAGGCTGTACTTTTAGCAATGTCTATAGCTTCTGTAGGTTTTGTGGGAATATTAAAATGGATATTGCCAGATCCTGTTCCAGGCGAATTTCCTTCTTCTGCACATGTGCTTCCATTTGGTTTTTCCACATTAATTGCAGGTACTGTTTTTGGCGTAGGCATGGTAACAGCAGGAGGATGTGTTTCAGGGACAATATATAGAATAGCAGAAGGGTATGTTGCTTCAATTGTCACAATGATAGGGATTTTTATAGGCACAATTTTATTAGTAATCACTTGGGATTTTTGGTGGGATAATTTTATAAGCAATGAACCAAAAATCTTTCTACCCTCAACTCAATCCATAGGTTATGGATTTTCATTATTAATTACTATGCTTGGAATTATTTTAGTATATTTCCTAGTTGTCTATATTGAAACAAAATCTGGTGTTGGCAATTTCTCTATATCAAAAAAATCTGATCTTAAATCTAAAAGTTTCTTTGAAACAATCAAGCAAAATATTGATACATTATTCTCAAAAAGCTGGACAGCTTACTCTGGAGGAATTGCTCTTGGGTTTATTGGAATAGTTTATTTTCTATTTCATTCTCCACCAGGTGTAACCGGTGAAATAATGAAACAATCAATGAATATTGCTCAAGGTATAAACCTTTCAGACGGACCTTTAAAAGGAATAGCTTCACTTAGCGGGTGCTTGGGTTCTAGTATCGAATCAGGTATTATATCTCATACTTTCGTAAGTACAGTAGGAGTGTTCTTTGGAGCCTTAGTTTCAGCATTGCTTTCTCAAGAATTTAAAATAAGAACTCCAAAAGAAACAAAAAGATATGTTCAATCATTATCTGGAGGAATTCTCATGGGATACTCTGCAAGCCTTGGAATCGGTTGTACTATTGGGGCATTCTTTTCAGCAATACCTTCATTCTCTTTATCAGGATGGCTTTTTGGAATAAGCCTTGCAATGGGGGCATTTATTGGAACTAAAATCATTAAATTTATAGGATAAAAATGAAAAAAATAAATAAAATAAACTTAATTAAAATTCCAGTAAAAGATCAATTATTAAGAATAAATGAAATCTTAGAAGAACTATGTTCTAGTAATGGTGGCATCGGAAACTGTAGCAAAACAAAAATACTAACGACTGATGAATTACTTGTAAAGTATATTCCACCAAAAGCAGTCGAAAAAAAAATCAAAATAAAAATCAAATATGTTGATGATATCTGGCACATAACTTTAGAAAGGAACAAAAATGAGTAATGAAGAAATAAAAAAATTGGATCTTAGGGGTGAAATTTGTCCTTATCCAATGCTCAAGACTAATGAAGAATTAGATTCAAATAAGGATATAAATATTCTTGAAGTCATCACAGATCATTCTCCTGCGCTCTCAACTATTCCACCACAAGCATTAAAAAGAGGTTATGAAGTTGAAATAGATGAAATCGATAACAGTGAATGGAAAATAACTTTAACAAAAGATAATTAAATATAAGGGGGACTTATGAAAAAATTATTAATAATTGGATTTGCAACAATTGGACTCTTTTTGGGCTGTTCGTCAGAAGGATCAGAGTCTGAGTTTAGCAATAGAGGATATTCTAGTACAGACAAGCTAGTATCTGCTGAATGGCTAAATAATAATCTAAAAAGTGTAAAAATAATAGATGTAAGAAAAGCAGAAGATTATGACACAGGGCATATTCCAGGTGCAGTTAGATTGACTCCAAATGAAGTTTTTCAATGGGAAACTGAAGATGGAGTTAAAGGGATGTTACCATCTAGCAATCATATTTCAGAAGCTCTTTCGTCTGTAGGAATAGGGGAAAATGATACGGTAATTTTTTATGACGGCAATAGTAACTTGTGGGCATCAAGAGGATTATGGGCACTAGAGGTTTATGGGCATCAAGATTCTAGATTACTTGATGGATCTTGGGCTTACTGGTCAGAAAATGGATACCCTATAAGTACTGATAGTCCTTCTATTTCAAAAACTAATTATAAATTTTCGGGCACACCAAACTCAGACTTAATAGCCGACTGGGAAGAAATATTAGAAACAGTTGATGACCCTTCAAAAATTGTTTGTGACACTAGAAGCCCTGATGAATATGCAGGGAAGGATGTAAGAGCTGACAGAGGAGGTCATATTCCAGGAGCAGAAAATGTGAACTGGGTTAATGCTGTTGATGAAAGTGGACAATTCCTAGATGCAGATAAATTAAGTAGCATTTATGAAAGCAAAGGAATAAAGACTGAAAAAGCAGTTTATACACTATGTCAAACCGCAGTGAGAGCTACTCACACCTGGTTTGTTCTACAAGAGCTTTTAGGTTATGACAATGTAAAAGTTTATGATGGCTCTTGGATTGAGTGGGGTAATTCAGAATTACCTATAGAATCAAAATAGGTTCTAATCTGAAGTTTTTATTGCATTAATAATTGCTTGATATGTGACTTTAATAGTAGCTGCAAAAAGTTGGTCTATTGATAACTTTGATTCAATTTGATTTGTAGTTGCTGCAAAAAACAGATCTCCGTCATTAGAAGTATGCGATGGCCTTACTGATAAAGCTAGGCCATCATGTGCTGCTACTGCTAATCTTTTGCAATCTACTTTGCTTATTTTTGAGTTTGTAAAAATAGCTCCAATAGTTGTATTTTGAAATCCTCTTTTTTCAGGTTTTCCATTTATATATAAATCTAAAGAATCGTAAATTTTTCCATTTTTTTTTGGCCCTGCTATAATTTTTCCATTTTCAGGATCAACAATAGAGCCTAAAGAATTTACGGCAACCAAACAAGCAATTGATGTTCCGTCATCAAAATCGTGAGATGAAAATCCAAGCCCACCTTGCATACTATATTTAATTCCTAATAACTTACCTACTGTACAACCAGTACCTACTCCAACATTCCCAATTTCAAATTCATTAGAAGCGTTTTGTGCAGCTAAATAACCATGTTGTGTATCAGGTCTAACTGAAGAGTTTCCAACACTTAAATCAAAAATCACAGCAGAAGGAACTAAAGGAATTGTGTTACCTCCATACTTAATACCAATTCCTTTTTCTTCAAGAAATTGTACAACTCCGGATGAAGCATTTAATCCAAATGCACTTCCTCCTGTAAGTAGAAGTCCGTTGATATTTGGAGCAGTTGCAATTGGATCTAAAAGAGCTATTTCTTTGGTCCCAGGGGCTCCTCCTCTAATATCAATTGAAGCAATAAGAGGGACATCAGAAATAATAGCTGTGCAGCCAGTTTTATTTTCTTTATCTGTCCAATGCCCTATTTTAATTTCATTTATATTTGAATTCATTTTAGATAAAATCTAGTAAACTATATAAGAATCATGGTTTCATTTTATAAATAAATAAATGATATAGCGAATTTAATCTTCGGAGGGATAATGAAAAATACAAATTACTCAGGAATATATAGCATACCAGTCACTCCATTTAATGAGGATAGGTCCATAGATTTTAAGTCCTTAAGAAATTGTATTGAATATTTCATAGATAAAAAAACTGATGGAATTTTATTACCTGTTAATGTCTCTGAGGCATCAAAATTATCTGATAATGAAAAAAATCAAATTTTGGAAGAAGCTATAAAAGTCACTGAAGGAAAGGTACCTATAATAGCAGGTGTAACTAGTTCTTCGACTGAGCATGTTTTAGAAAGATCTAAATTTGCAGAGCAACTTGGAATTTCATCAATAATGGCAATGCCTCCAATGGGATATGCTTCAGAAAAAGATTTTTACAAATTCTATGAAGATTTATCTAAAGGGATAAATATAGATATCTGGATCCAAAATAATAAGATGCCTGCAGGACCTACTGTTCCAAATAAGATATTGATCAAAATTATAAATGAAATAGATAATGTTAGCTTCTTAAAAGAAGAGAGTGGTAACTCCTCTCAAGTACATACAATTATAAAAAATAATTGTAAGGAAAACCTAAAATCTATAATGGGGGGTGCTGGAGGAAGGTTCATAATTGATGAATACAGAAGAGGTTCAAATGGTATTATGCCATCAGGACACATGCTAGAAGCTCATAGGGTTCTATGGGATAGTTTGATTTTATCCAAAGAGAATGAAGTTAATACTGATGCAATTGAAATATGGAATAAAATGTTAGAAGCTTTAAATTTTGAGTTTATGTATAGCGTCAGTGCTTATAAATACTTTTTTTGGAAAAGAGGAATTATAAGAACAAATATATCTCGTGAACCTTTTAAGCAGTTAGATGATTTTGACATGATTGAGGCAGACAGAATTTTAGATAGATTGGAAAATAATTTTTTCTAAAAATAATTCTCTATCTCAATAAAAATATACATAATCCTGATAAAATTGAATATACCTTAGGGCGATTAGCTCAGTTGGCTAGAGCACCTCGTTTACACCGAGGGGGTCGGGGGTTCGAGTCCCTCATCGCCCACCACTTCTTATTGCAATTTTCTTATTCATAGTCCAAAATTTATTTAAAAAATGAGAGGACTTATTATGAATAATAAAATTTTTGGATCTATGATGATTTTTGGTCCAATAGTATCGATGCTTTGTTGGATTGCTTTCTTTCCTGATAATTATCAACTTAATGCAGGTGAAGAGCTAGCAAAACTTGCAGAATCAAAAAATTCAGTTGTTTTGGGAGGTTACCTTGCAACAATATCTACAGCTTTAATGATTCTTGGATTATATTTTCTAGCTAAGTCTATAAATACTGATAAATCTATTAGCTCTAATCTAGCTGAAATTAGTGGATTAATAATTTTGCTAACCTTTCCAGTTCTTGTTGGCTTACAAGGAATTGGCATAGCAGCTCTAGACGCTGCAGATAGAATTGATGCTGGACTCGCTCAGGGAATTTTAGAAGGTGCAAGAGGTTGGGATACATCTTTGAGCTTTATAATGGGAATCAGCTGGTTTATTTTGGGTATTGCTCTAACTATGAAGAAAAAGTTCTACACTGTGATTAGTGCTCTATTTGCAATTGCTGGAGTATGTGCAATTTTAGATGCTTTCGTTGAATTTGAAATTTTTGCAATCATAGGATGGATGGGTGGATTTTTATCCATGGTAATAATGGGAATTCTAACTGTAATGAATAAAGAATAAACTTTAGCAAAAATCACCTTTTTTGTTTAAAAAATTAATTCATAATTTAAATTAATAATTTTATTTAATTGAAAAGGAAAAACTTTGGCTAATAAATTAATAGATTATAGAGAACATGATAAAAATTTCTGGTATGAAGAATTAGAGGAATGGGTTCCTAAAAGAATTTATGATTGCCATATCCATATGCTTAATAATAGCTTGATTGATGATTCAAGTGAGCATAAAAATGTCTTCCCTGATGCCGACTTAGAAGGCATTAAAGGTTGGCATGAAACAGTTTTCCCAAATAGAGATGTAAATAATTTATTCCTTGGAAGACCTGCTTTAGGTACAAGGATAAATGAGTATAATGATTGGCTTTTTAATCAGATCAAAGGGAATCCTCTAACTAGAGCACATCGACTCACAACTCCTGCAGATTCTCTAGAGGATATAGAAAGTGATATAAAAAATAAAGGTTTCCAAGGGCTAAAGGTATATAGAATGTACTCAGTTACAGGAGATATGGCAAACTGCACAATTGAAGAATTTCTTACACATGAACAGTTAGAACTCGCTAATGAATTAGGTCTTTGGGTAACTTTGCACATGTCAAGAGAAGATGGATGCGGAGATGAAAAAAATCTAAAAGACTTAACTGAATTTACAACTAAAAGATATCCAAATATAAAATGGATTCTAGCTCATATAGCAAGATCTTTTACGTATAGGCCTATAAAACGAGGTATAGATACATTGAAAAACCTTCCAAATATTTGGTACGACCTATCAGCAGTAACTGACATAAGGCCTTATATAACATTATTTAGCGAAGAAAATCATAAAAGGATTTTCTATGGAACTGATGCTGTGGAATCTGTGTCTTTTCATGGAGCTTATTCTGCCTTTGGGCATGCTCATCAACAAGTAGAAACAGATAATATCCCTTCATTAACATTTTCTCATACCACCAATAGACCATTAATCTGTATTTATGAACAATTAATAGCTATGAAACAAGCTTCTATAATTTGTGAATTAGATAAAAATCAACTAGAAGATATTTTTTGGAGAAATGCCGTAAGAGAGTTTAATGTTCCTTGGGATTAAATATGAAAAGCTTGTTTGAATACAGGGCAAATGATAAAAATTTCTGGAATGAAGAATTTGAAGACTGGATTCCTAAAAGAATTTTTGATAGCCATGTACACTTAATCAACAATGACATAATATCCAAAAATAGTATTCATAAAGATATTTATCCAAATGAACCTCTTTCAAAGATAAAAGAATGGCATAGAACTGTTTTCCCTAACAGAGAAGTAAACAGCTTGATTATAGGAAAGCCTCTTATTGGTACAGATGTAAATGCGCATAATGATTTTATCCATAGTGAAATTAATGGAGATCCATTGATCCGATCTCATAGACTGACTACTCCAAAAGATTCACTTATTGATATAGAGAGCGACATAAGAAAAAAGGGCTTTCAAGGCTTGAAGGTATACAGATATTTTTCATCAACAGGAGATCCAAATGAATGTTCTATAACTGATTATTTACCCCATAATCAATTAGAATTAGCAAATGAATTAGGGTTATGGATAACTTTACACATGGCTAAACAAGACGGATGCGGAGACGAAGAAAATCTAAAAGACCTAGAAGAGTTTACAACAAAAAGATACCCAAATATAAAATGGATTTTAGCTCATATAGCAAGATCTTTTACATACAGACCAATAGAAAAAGGAATAGATAAATTAAAAAATTTACCTAATATTTGGTACGACCTATCTGCTGTAACTGACATAAGACCATTTATAACTTTATTTAATAATGAAAATCATAAAAGAATTTTTTATGGAACGGACGGAATTGAATCCGTTTCTTTTCATGGTGCATATAATGCATTTGGACACGCCCATCAACAATTAGAAACAGATAAAATATCTTCCTTAAAATTATCCCATACCACTAACAGACCAATAATATGCCTATATGAGCAATTGATAGCTATGAAACAAGCATCGAAAATTTGCGAATTAAATAAAAATCAAATTGAAGATATTTTTTGGAAAAATGCTATCAGGGAATTCAATATTCCTTGGGATTGATTCCTTTACTAGATTTCCAATCTTTAAAATCTTTTTCATTAACTAGATAAGACCAATGTAAAAGAGACTGTTGTATCCTGGGGCTTACATTGAAACTTTCAGAAATTGGACATCCCTCGCGATATAATTTTGTATATATTGTATTTTTCCATCTACCATTTTGACCACAAAATGCTTTCCATCTTTTTATTTGTCTTTCATCATCCTCATGTCTTCTTCCCAAAAAAAATTTACAATACCACTCAAACCATCCTCTAGGATCGTCTTCATGTATCCATCCTTTTTCTTCCCATTCTTTTTGAGTTTGGCCTGATCTAATCTTAAAAAAATTTATATTACTTATGTAATTTGATGAACAATAATAAGATTCATCTAAACCTTCAAACCAATCACTCGGAAAGTTATTATGATCTATTAATTCTGCAAAATAAGTGCCCCCAAAAATCCCTTTATGCAGCATCTCTTTTGGGGTAAGCATAGGTTTAAATTCTTCTAAAATATCCATTTTCTTAAAAAGTAATTATTTAGTAAAGTAATCCCATCTTGATCCAGAACGATCTAAAATATTTTCTAAATCATATTCTAGCAAATAACCCTGTTTTATAAGTTCTTTCGAGTATTCAGATATTAATTTTAAGTATTCTTCTTTGGAAGAATATCTTTCCGAAATAGAAAGCCTGACATCTTCTGGGTCATCTGTTTTATTTTTTTTGAAAGGAACCGTTGAACCTCTAGGGCCTCCAGTTAACCCTATTATTTGATACGGAGCACCAACGTCTTCATGACGTAGATTCCAAGGTGTAGAAGTAGCTAAAGGGATTGCAACATCAGGATGCTTAATTCCTGCAATCTCATTTCCATCATCATCTACATCAGAAACTAAAGATCCATAAAATTTACCATGATCAGGTGGTAAGTTGTTTATTACATTTTCGTCATTTCCAAAATTCATTTTTCTAGGAAATGAAAAATGCTCCGGAAAAGACATAGGAATCTTTATATATTTTTCTCTAAGTGAATTTGGATTTACAGCAGTACCATCTGATATTTTTGGATGTTGACTTTGAGGCGGATTAATATCTTTTGATACCCAGTTATCAAGATTTACTAGCAAAGCTCTCATTAATGGAGTGTAATCTATAGAATTTAGAAGGTTTTGCCCTCTCATACCATCAACATCTTGAGTATCTGTAGGTGGCCAAATTCCAGGTCCATGCATACAAGAAGATAAATGATAAACCCTTGCATTTGAAGGTGATTCTAAATCACTTTTCCCATCAGAAGTTGTATGAATTAATGATGCATCTCCTCTCCAATATTCTGCTCCTGTATTTACGAAAAATATTTTTGCATTAGATTTTCTTTTTGCTAATTTATCCATCAATCCTTCTTTTTTTCCTATTTCTATATCTTCAGTAGGTATAGAACTTGAAGGAAATAGTTGAGCTATAACTGACGGCAAGTCTTTAGATGCTTGTCCAAATCTTTGATTAAATTCTCCTCTCATTCCACCTGCTACATGAGGGATAATTCCATCAAAAACTTCTCTATCTAAAGAATCATAATTGAAGTCTAAATAAATAAATTGCCTCAAAAATCTTCCTGATTGTGAAACTCCAAATGCATATGCATAATCTATACTTGAGGAGGTTGGATTATTTTTATCTTCTGAATATTTCAAGTAAGATATTAGGTCTCTTGTAGCAGCCAATCCAAGCCCAGTAGCCTTTGCTCCATAAGCTTTATATGAAACTTGGTACATTATTCCTGCCTTAAAACCTTCTTCCATATATATAAAATTAGGATTATCAAGAACCTCATTTCCATCATCCCATGCAAAGCGCCATTTTTCTCTAGGAATTTCAATAGCGTCATCATCAGGATATTTTTTAAAACTTAAAATGGCTTCTTGGTCATTAGTGTTATAAGCAGGAAAAGGAACATGCATTCTATCACTCAGCATTATCTGATTTACATCTTTCAAAGGTTGAAATTGAGAATAAATTTTACCTAAAACAGGATGTCCATTTTTGCTAATCTCAGGGGAGTATAATCTTAATTTCCCTTCTATAGGAGGCGCATCATTAGACCAACCCAACCAAACCAAAGTATATCCTTCTTCCATTAGAAAGCCATTACCAGTATCATCTTCTGGAGCAACGCCTGCAACCATAATTCCTCTAGAAGCTGAGTTGAATTGAGATAACATAACTTTATTACCTCGATTGTTTACATCATAGATAATTTTTTTATTCGATTTGTTCATATCAACAGGAAGCATAATATGAACATCCGCTGTGAACTCTACCATACCCTCAGAATTTTTTGATAGGTTTTCTATATCAGTTACTTTTTTATTTATTTCTAGGTTTGGGTCTAGAGAAAATTTCGCTAATCCTATAATTTCCTTATACTTACCTGATTTCCCAAATACCTTTCCTTCTTCTAGTAACTTCTCTTCTTTTATATCAATGCTTACTAATGACATGTTTCCCTCCATGGCGCGCCTGGCGAGATTCGAACTCACGACTTCAGCCTTCGCAGGGCTGCACTCTATCCAACTGAGCTACAGGCGC
>CETI01013153.1_pt1 | contig 16575 bp, 18 predicted proteins | sample 361441 | NCBI WGS metagenome assembly CETI01 (sample SAMEA2622478, study PRJEB7988) | marine metagenome | biome: marine biome (ENVO:00000447); feature: deep chlorophyll maximum layer (ENVO:xxxxxxxx); material: "saline water (ENVO:00002010), including plankton (ENVO:xxxxxxxx)" | depth 90 m | reverse complement strand
AAAATTGATCAATTTGGGAATATAATTTGGGAAGATGTTTATGGATTCAAAGGGCATGATCATGCTTATTCTATTATTCCAACCATTGATGGAGGATATTTTTTTAATGGGTTTTTAGACGTTACTTCTTCTCAGGGTGAAGGGAATGATTATGTTGGACTGAAAAAACATCATGGAGTTGGAGAGTTCTGGTGTCATAAAATAGACCAGAACGGGAATTTACAATGGAGAAAATATTATGGAGGAAGCAATAATGATAGATCATATGATGCAATTGAGACAGAAGACGGAGATTTTCTAATTATAGGTACTTCAGAAAGTCTTGATGTTGATATTTCCAGTCCAAAGGGGAGTTATGATATATGGGCTATTCTTGTCAATTCAAAAGGAGAAATGATTTGGGAAAATTCCTTTGGAGGAAGTGGAATTGATCAAGCGAGAGCCGTGATTAAAGATTTTAGTGGCAATTATAAAATTATTGGCAGTTCATTCAGTCAAGATAAAGATGTTTCCAGTCCAAAAGGGAGTTCTGATATATGGATAGTTACAATAGATAAATTTGGGAATCTTATAAATGAAAATAGTTTTGGCGGTTCTGATTTTGATTCAGGGATGGCATTAGTTGAGAGTTTTGATAAAAGTATTTTTATAATTGGACATTCTAGAAGTTCTGATATACATTTTACCTATAATGCAGGAGAAAATGATATTGTATTACTCCATATCACTGCAGGCGGAGAATTAATAGAAACTTTTTCATTAGGAGGCGATAATGATGATGTAGGAAATGATATAATACAGACTTCAAAAGGGGAAATTGTAATTGCAGGAGAAACAAGAAGTCAAAGCAATCATTTTTTAAGCAGTAAGGGAGACGTTGATATAGTTGTTGCTATGTGGCGATAAAATTTCTTCAAACACCTATTTAATTTAACTAAAACGTATAAAAAAGTCCCAAAATAGAGATATATTTGCAGAAAATTTAATCTGTAAGATAAATCATGGTAAAGGTTTCTATTTCAGCTAAAGAAAAGGTTTCAGAGTTAATGAGTGAAGGAGGATTTGATCCTAATAAAGATTTTGTTAGGGTAGGTGTTAAAAGTGGCGGATGCTCGGGTCTTTCATATGACTTAAAGTTTGATAAAGAAAAAGATTCTGAAGACAAGCTATTTGAGGATAATATGGTTAGGATTTTGGTAGATAAAAAAAGCTTGTTATATCTAGTTGGGACAACCCTTGATTACAGCGGAGGGCTTAACGGGAAAGGCTTTGTTTTTAAAAATCCTAATGCCAATAGAACTTGTGGATGTGGAGAAAGCTTTTCACTTTAAAATTAATTTTTATGGCTTACACTGAAGAACAACTAAAAAAAGAACTTGAAAACAAGGAATATGAGTATGGTTTTTATACTGATATTGATTCTGAAACTTTTCCCAAAGGGCTTAATGAGGAAATTGTAATCCAAATTTCTAAAAAGAAAAATGAGCCAAGCTGGATGACTAAATGGAGGTTAGACGCATACAACATTTGGAAAGAAATGAAAGAGCCAAATTGGGTTAATGTAAAATATAAAAAACCTGATTTCCAATCTATTTCTTATTATTCAGCACCAAAGAAAAAAAATAAATATAAAAGTTTAGACGAAGTTGATCCAGAGCTATTAGAAACTTTTAAAAAGTTAGGCATTTCTATTGAAGAGCAAAAAAAACTAACCGGTGTTGCTGTTGACATAGTAATGGATTCTGTTTCAGTTGCAACAACATTTAGAGAATCTCTTGAGAAAGAAGGAATAATTTTTTGCTCTATATCTGAAGCTATTCAAAAATATCCTAAGCTAGTTAAAAAGTATATTGGAACAGTTGTCCCTAAAAAAGACAATTTTTATGCTGCCTTAAACTCTGCAGTTTTTTCTGACGGATCTTTTTGTTATATCCCTAAGGGGGTCCGATGTCCAATGGAGTTGTCTACTTATTTTAGAATTAATCAGGCTGGGACAGGTCAATTTGAAAGAACTTTAGTAATAGCTGATGAGTCAAGTTACGTTAGTTATTTAGAAGGGTGTACTGCCCCTTCAAGGGATGAAAACCAATTACACGCTGCAGTTGTAGAACTCATAGCTTTGGATAAAGCAGAGATTAAATACTCTACTGTCCAAAATTGGTTTCCTGGAGATAAAAATGGAAAAGGAGGAGTATTTAATTTTGTTACAAAAAGAGGCCTTTGTCATAATCACTCTAAAATTTCGTGGACTCAAGTTGAAACTGGTTCTGCAGTCACCTGGAAATATCCATCCTGTGTTCTTAAAGGAGATAATTCTATCGGGGAATTTTATTCTATTGCTCTAACAAATAATTATCAACAGGCAGACACGGGTACAAAAATGATACATCTAGGGGATAATACTAAGAGCACAATTATATCTAAGGGTATTTGTGCTGGAAAATCTCAAAGTAGTTACAGAGGATTAGTCCAAGTATCACCAAGGGCTAAAAACGCCCGTAATTTCTCTCAGTGTGATTCTCTTTTGATGGGAAATAATTGTGGGTCTCACACTTTCCCATACATTGAAGCTCGAAATAATTCAGCTCAAATAGAACATGAGGCTACAACAAGTAAAATTGGAGAAGATCAGATATTTTATTGCAATCAAAGAGGAATAGACACAGAAAAGGCAATAGCTTTAATTGTTAACGGCTTTAGTAAAGAAGTACTAAATAATTTGCCCATGGAATTTGCTGTTGAGGCCCAAAAATTACTAGAAATATCTTTAGAGGGGTCTGTAGGATAACGTTAAATAAAACGATATGTTAAAAATTAAAAATCTTAGTGCCAAAGTTGATGGCAAAACTATTTTAAAAGGAATAAACTTAGAAGTTAAGCCTGGTGAGGTGCATGCTATTATGGGGCCAAATGGATCTGGTAAAAGCACTTTAGCTTCTGTGATAGCTGGGCATGAAGATTACGAGGTAGTTAAAGGGTCCATGTCTTATCAAGGCGAGGATCTTTCTGAAATGGATCCTGAGTCAAGATCTCACAAAGGAATATTTCTTTCATTTCAATATCCTGTTGAAATCCCAGGGGTTAGTGTAACAAATTTTGTCAAAACAGCAATTAATGCAACAAGAAAAGCTCAAGGATTTGATGATATGCCAGCAAATGAAATGTTAAAAAAAATTAGAGAAAAGGCTGCTCTATTTGATATTGATTCAAGATTTCTGTCAAGATCTTTAAATGAAGGTTTTTCAGGTGGAGAGAAAAAACGAAACGAAATTTTTCAAATGGCTATGATAGAACCAAAGCTTGCTGTTCTTGACGAAACTGATTCAGGATTAGATATCGATGCTTTAAAAGTTGTTGCAAATGGAGTAAACAAATTCAGAAATAAAGACAATGCAATAATTGTTATAACACATTATCAAAGACTGTTAGAGTATATTGTTCCAGATTTTGTTCATGTTATTTTTGAAGGGAAAACTGTAAAATCAGGATCAAAAGAATTGGCAATGGATTTAGAGTCTAAAGGATATGATTGGATTAAAGAAAAGAATTAATGAAATTTCAAGAAAAATTACTGTATTCTCACATAGCTTTTGAAGAGCTTTTTGATGTCAATAATCCCATACATGACAAAAGACTTGAAGCTTTAAAAATTTTTGAAAAGAAAGGGTTCCCTTCAAGAAAAGATGAAGCATGGAAATACACGTCATTAAATTCATTAATCAATAAAGACTATTCCCTTTTTCCAAAAAAAGAAACTCCAATTGAGTTAAAAAAAGTAAAAAAGTTTTTTCTTTATGAAATTGACACCTATAAAATTATATTTATAGATGGTGTTTATAGTCCTTTTCTTTCTGATACTACACATGATGGGTTAGATGTTTGTTTGATGTCAGCAGCATTATCTAAATTTAAGTATAGAAAAATTATTGAAAGATATTTTGGGAATGTTGCAGATAACAAAGACAGTTTAACTGCTTTGAATACTTCTTACACTAGGGAAGGAGCCTATATATATGTCCCTAAAAATGTTGTTGCTGAAAAGCCAATAGAAATCATTCATTTCTCAACCGGAAAAGAGCAAGCAATTTGGTTACAACCAAGGAATTTAATAGTTCTGGATACTAACTCTCAAGTGCAAATAATAGAGAGGCATCAAAGTTTAAAACCTCATGAAGTTGTCACAAATAGCGTTACTGAAATTTATACAAATAAGGACTCTTTATTGGATTATTATAAAATACAGAATGATCTAACTTCTTCATCTTTAATTGACAACACATTTATTTCGCAAGAACAAAATAGCACAGCCTCTATACACACTTTTTCTTTGGGAGGTAAATTAGTTAGAAATAATCTTAATTTTTTCCATACAGGACAAAGAATAAATTCAACTCTTAAAGGGATAACTATTTTAGATGGGGATCAACACGTTGATCATTATACTCTTGTTAAACATTCACAGCCAAATTGTGAAAGTTTTCAAGAATATAAGGGAATTTTTTCTGAAAAATCTAAGGGAGTATTTAACGGGAAAATATATGTTGAATCAATAGCTCAAAAAACTAATGCTTTCCAGCAAAGTAATAATTTGCTGTTAGATGATTTGGCAACTGTTAACACTAAACCTCAATTAGAAATTTTTGCTGATGATGTAAAATGTTCTCATGGATGTACTATAGGGCAACTTGATAATGATGCCCTTTTTTATCTGCGATCAAGAGGAGTACCAAAGAAAGAAGCCAAAGCACTTTTAACATATGCCTTTGCTAATAATATTTTAGATGGGGTTCAATTACCTGTCATTAAGAAGAGAATTAAAAGCTTGATTTCAAAAAAGCTTGGTGTTAATTTAGGATTTGATCTTTAATGTTGGATATAAATACAATCAGAAAAGATTTCCCAATACTTGATCAGAAAGTTAATGGGCAAAAGCTAATTTATTTTGATAATGCTGCAACTTCTCAAACGCCTAATCAAGTAGTCAACTCAATTGTTGATTATTATCAAAGAACTAATTCAAACATTCATCGAGGTAATCATAAATTAAGTATTCAAGCAACTACTGCTTATGAGGATGTGAGGAAGAAACTCCAAAAATATTTCAATTCAAGACTTCCTCAAGAAATTATTTTTACTTCGGGAACAACTCAATCAATAAATATAATAACCCTTGGATATACAGATATTTTAACTTCTCAGGATGAGGTAATTGTTTCTGAAATGGAACATCATTCAAACATAGTTCCCATCCAAATGCTTTGCGAACGAACAGGAGCAAAGTTAAATGTTATTCCTATGGATAATCAAGGCAATTTAATCATGAAGGAATTTGATAAGTTTCTCTCTGAAAAAACAAAATTAGTTTTTGTAAGTCATGTTTCCAATGCGCTGGGGACTGTAAATCCGATTTCATATATCATTGATAAATCTCACGGGGTGGGAGCAAAAGTTCTAATTGATGGAGCTCAGGGTGCTTCTCACTTTGAAATTGATTTTCAAAAATTAGATATTGATTATTATACAGTTTCTGCTCATAAGATGTGTGGACCCACTGGAGTTGGAATTTTATATGGTAAAGAAGAATTGCTAAATAAATTATCTCCCTGGCATGGAGGAGGAGAAATGATTGATGAAGTTTCTTTTGAAAAAACAACTTATGGCGAACTTCCCCATAAATTTGAACCAGGAACACCAAATATTGCTGGGGTAATTGCTTTTGGCGCTGCTATTGAATACATGGATAAAATAGGTCTAAATAATATTCAAGCGCATGAGGATGAGCTTTTAAATTATTGCACTCAAGAGCTTAAAAAAATAAAAGGCTTGAAAATTTACGGGGAAGCAAAAAATAAAATAGCTGTCATTTCATTTAATGTAGAAGGAATTCATCACTATGATTTAGGTAGTCTCCTCGATCAATTTGGTGTAGCTGTAAGAATTGGCCATCATTGTGCTCAGCCAGTTATGAATTATTTTAAAATTCCTGGGACTGTTAGAATATCTTTTTCATTCTATAATACAAAAGAAGAGATTGATCTTATGATCAAAGCTCTTAACCGAGCGATTACGATGTTACAATAAATTATTATTTTTGATTATGGCTGATATGTTAGCTATTCAGGACGAAATTGTGGCTGAATTTTCATCTTTTGATAATTGGGCTGATCGTTATGAGTATATGATAGAGCTTGGAAAATCACTTCCTTTAATAGATCCAAAGTACAAAGTTGATGATAATTTAATCAAGGGTTGTCAAAGCAATGTTTGGCTTCATTCAGAAAATAATGACGGAAAATTAATTTTTACTGCTGACAGTGATGCTATTCTAACAAAAGGTATTATAGCTATTTTAATCCGTGTTTTTTCTAATCAAGATCCAGATTCAATTATGGGCGCCAAAACAGATTTTATAGACAAAATAGGTTTAAAAAATCACCTCTCTCCTATTAGGGCAAATGGTCTTTTATCTATGATTAAAGAACTTAAAATGTATGCAGTGAAATCTAAAACAAAATCTAATTAAATTTTTATGAAGAAGGACAAAATTAACACAGATCTAATTGGCGAAAAAGTCGTTTCTGTTCTAAAGACTATTTATGATCCAGAAATTCCAGTGGACATATATGAATTAGGCTTAATTTATGATGTTTTTGTCAATGAAGATTATAACGTTAAGATAATAATGACTCTTACCTCGCCAAATTGTCCTGTGGCTGAAACTCTTCCTAAGGAGGTTGAAGAAAAAGTTGATTCTATTGAATCAATAAAAAGTGCTAAAGTAGAGATAACATTTGATCCTCCATGGAATAAAGATTTAATGAGTGAAGAGGCAAAATTAGAACTGGGCTTATTGTAATGAATGAACCAATAGTAAATAGAGTTTCCAAAAGCAAGCTTATAACTTTTGATTTACAGGAATTTTATCCTAAAGGGGAGAGAGTATTTTTTGATATCAGTGAGTGGCTTGAACAAGGATTAGTTTTAAAAGAAATAAAATTCAGAGATAAAGCAAAGCATTATGCATGGAAAGAATTTGATGGCAAATATGTAGCTATTGATTGTTCTACAGATGCTATTCTTCCCGCTTGGGCCCCACTTTTAATAGCATCCTATTTAAATCCATTTGCCAAAGAAGTGATTTTTGGTGATTTGGGAATGCTTGAAAATCATCTATTTAAACAGGTTATTGATGATTTGAATTTAGATCAATATAAAGATAAGCCTATAATCATTAAAGGATGTTCTGAAAAAGAAATCCCTGAGAATGCGTTTATTCAATTATTGGCTAGATTCCAACAGGTCGCTAAAAGCATTTTTTATGGAGAGGCTTGTTCATCAGTTCCTATTTGGAAAAAAGCACAAACAAAAATTCATTGAAAGAACTTCTTAAGGTGCTTATTTTCACTTATTATTGGCCTCCATCAGGAGGATCAGGAGTTCAAAGATGGGTTTATTTTGCTAAGTATATGAAAGATTATGGGTTTAGGCCCATAGTTATTACTGTTGACCCAAAATCAGCTTCTTTTAGCTCAATAGATTTATCACTAGAAAAGGAAATTGAAAAGATCCAAGTACATAGGACAAGATCCAGAGAAATTTTAAAATTATACAGGTTTTTATTTAAAACAAAATCTGAAAAACCCTTTCCTCAAGGAGAGATTTCAAATAAAGGGTTTTTATCAAAGATTATTGCTTTTATAAGAGGGAATTTTTTCATCCCTGATGCTAGAAAAGGTTGGAATTCATTTGCAATAAGAACTGGTGAAGAGATTCTAAAAAAAGAAAAAATCCATTCAGTTATTACAACTGGGCCTCCTCACTCAACACATCTAATAGGTCTTAAATTAAGAGAAAAATTTAAATTTAATTGGCTTATAGACCTAAGAGATCCATGGACGGACATTTTTTATCTTAAAGACATGTACCGAATGAGCTGGGCAAAAAGTATAGATTCAAAATATGAAAAAAAGGTTTTAAATTCTGCTGATGCTATTCTTACAACTGCAAAAATAAATTTCCACAAGCAGTTAAGAGAAAAAATAATTGATAAAAACAAACCTTTTTATAACATATATAATGGATATGATCATGAAATTTTTTCAAAAATAAAATCAGAGGATAAGCAAACCTTTACTTTAGGTTATATTGGATTATTAACTGAAAATCAAAGTTATAAAAAATTAATTAATGCTTTAAGATCAATTAAAGAAACACACCCTAACATAAATATAAATTTTTGCTTTGCTGGATCAACATCCAAAGAAATTATTGATGAATTTTCTGAAGTTGTTAGCGTCGAAAATCATGGATATATAATCCATGATCAAGCAGTTAGTCTAATGAAATCATCACATGTATTAATAAACTTTCTTTTTAATCAATCTGGTTATTCAACTATGATTTCAGGAAAACTTATTGAATATATTGCGACTGGTAATCCTGTCCTTGTGATTGGTGATTTGAACTCGGAAGTTTCTGATTTAATGAAGATTTCTCATAATTCATCAGTTTGTCTATCAAATGACACAACATCAATTAAAGATTATATTTTAAAGATGTACAATTTATGGATAGAAAACAGACTGCAGTCAAAATTACCTGTTGGGATTGAAAAATATAGTAGAAAATTTGCATCACAGGAGTTATGTAATATTCTTAAAGCAATGCCTAAATAGTTAGAAATTAATTTTAGCTTTGTTGAAAAACAAAAAAAATGAAAAAAATAATTATGATTTCGCTTGCTATTTTATTAGCTGCGTGTACACAGACACCACAAAATCCAAATTTTGACAAAAATGTTGAACTAGCAAAAAAATGGTTCGAAACTTTTACATCTGAAAATTTTGAAGGTGTTTCAGATTTTATGGCTGATGATGTTGAGTGGAGAAGCTGTTTTTATGGAGCGCCCTTGATGGATAAGAATGCCTCACTTGAATACATGAAAGGATGGCATGATGCTATGGAAAATATAAAGTATACTCCTGACAATTATCTTCCAGGAGTTGATCCTGATACTGGACAATTAAATGGAAGCGTAAGAACTTATGGTACTTGGACTGGAAAGAATACTGCTTCAGGAAAGAATTTTGAAGTTCATATGTATCATTATTTTACTTTTAATGATGAAGGTAAAATTATTAATTCAGGGGATTATGGTGATGCAACTGGTTTAATGTTAGCAGTTGCTCCAGATACAACAGAATAATTCATAAAACCAAATATTTGCAAACAGCATTTACTGTTTCAACTAAACTAAAAGCGCCTTTTGGCGCTTTTTCAATTAACTTATTATTTTAAGAGGTTCTGTTTTTTCCCAATTCCCTCTTGTAAAATCAGGGAATGATTGTGGTGCTCCATTATTATCTATTGAGTCTGCACTCAGTGGAGTTACAGCACTCCAAAAACATCCTTCATATACATTTTGATCCATAGGTAATCCATTTTGAAGGCACTCGACAATTCTATAAATCATGATTCCGTCCATTCCACCATGTCCACTTTCAGCTATTTGTTTACCAAGACTTGTATTTTTATCGTTTAACTTTTTATATAATGGGTGATCATATTCTTCATATATGGCTTTCATGTTTTTCCCCTGAATCCAGGAATGATGATCTTTTGAAAGATTCTTAAACCCTTCCTCAAGAGCAATTCTAGTAGGGAATCCAGCCAAAATTCCTTTTGTCCCCTGTATTAAGTTTAGTCGAGTATATGGTCTTGGACTTGTTTCATCCCACTGAACCATTATCGTTCTTCCAAGACTAGTTTTAATAATGGAGGTGCTTAAATCACCATTTTTATATTCTAGTTTATTCCATTTATGTTCTTTTGGATAATTCTTTTTAGCATATAGTCTTCTTCCCAAAGCAGGTGATGAAAACGAAACGAGTGTTTTAAAATTGTCTTCTCCTCTTGCAAGATTCATGTATTGCGAAACAGGTCCTAAACCATGAGTAGGATATAGATTTCCTTTGCTATTAGCATAGTGAAGAGTTCTCCATGATCCAGTACCTCTATTTTCTTCTCTCATTTGAAATCTAAGGTCATGAATGTAGGAAGCTTCTCCATGAAGTAATTCTCCAATTAAACCTTTTCTGCACATGTTCAGAAACATTAGTTCATCTCTACCATAATTAACATTTTCTAGCATCATACAGTGTTTTTTTGTTTCCTCTGAAGTATCAACAATATTCCATAAATCTTTAATATTGGTAGCAATTGGGACTTCAACAAAAGCGTGAGCTGCACTTTTCATAGATTCAATTGCCATAACAGCATGGTTATTCCAGTTAGTTGCAACAAAAACAATATCAGGTTTAACATCTTTTAACATGGTTTTCCATTTATTTTCGTCTCCCCAATAAAGAGATATATTTTGATGTCTTTTTCTATCACCAATTTCTGAGGCAATCTTAAACTCTCTTAATACATTGTCTTCATATAAATCACTTATTGCTACAACTTCAGTTCCTTCAAGAGAAGCAAAAGATTTTAAATGATTTCCTCCTCTTGCACCAACACCTATGAATGCAGCTCTAATATTCTTTATTTTAGGAGCTTTGAAATCACCCATGTATTGATTCCCCAATTTCCTTTCAGGAGATTTATTTGAAAAGCCTGTGAGAAAAGATGAGGAGCCTAATGAAGCAATAGATAAAGATGTTGTTTTAATGAAATTTCTTCTACTTTTTTTCATAGATTTTATTTTATTAATGGCTTAGAATATTGATTTTAAAAATTAAATTTGTCTTTAATTACTTTATATAAAAATAAAATAAAATCTATACTATCAATTTTATTAAGTATATAATTCATATTAGATTAAATATTTATGAATTTTAAAATTACTTCAAGGGCTCCAGGTAGGATTTGTTTATTTGGTGACCATCAAGATTATTTAAAATTACCCATTATAGCTTGTGCAATCAATCGACACATTACAATAGATGCTGAAAGAAATGATCAGGGGATATTTAATATTCAAATGAATGATTTGAATCAATCGGTTAAAATACCTATTGATAAGCAAAATATTAAAGTAGAAAAAGATGATTATTTATTGATTGCATTAAAAGTACTTAGAAGACATGGTTGTATTCCAAATTCAGGGTATAATGTTTCCATTTCTGGAGATATACCTATAAATGCGGGTTTATCAAGCTCATCTGCTTTAACAATAGCCTGGATAAATTTTTTGGTGGCTGTTTTTGGAATCGATGGAGAATTTAGTCCAATTAGACTCGCAAAACTTGCATATGAGACTGAGGTTATTGAAAGGAATTCTTCTGGCGGGAAAATGGATCAGTTTACCATTTCACTTGGTAATCTTATATATCTCAATACAGATGATGACTCCCATGTACTTTTTTCTAAATCGATGGGAAATTTAATAGTTGGCGTTTCAGGTATTGATAAAGACACTTTCGGAGTTCTTGCTTCATTAAAGACAAAAGCTTTAAAGGCAATAAATCAGGTAAAAAGAACTATAGCTGATTTTGAGATTAAAAAATCTGAAATACAGAATCTAGAAGAATATATGACTCTTATTGATCCAGAATTAAAACCCTATCTGTCAGCAGGAATAAAAAATTATTTTATTACAAAAGCAGCTTACCAAGAACTTAAAAAAGAATCTTCTGATATTAATCATTTAGGAGATTTAATGAACAAACATCATTTATTGTTAAGAGATAATTTAAAAATAACTGTTCCAAGAATTGATGCAATGATTGAAAATTCTCTAAATGCTGGAGCTATTGGTGCTAAAATTATTGGATCTGGTGGTGGAGGATGTATTGTTGCAATTTCTGAACCTGGCAATGAAGAAAAAATTATTTCTGAAATTAAAAAAGCTGGAGCAATAGATGCTTTTTTAATAAAAGAAAGCGGTGGAGCATTAGTTTATAACAAATAAAATATGGATTGGAAATGTAAATCTACCTGGGGAAAGGCAAAAATAAATACTCTTTGGTGTTTATTAGGATGTTCTATAGGAGATTTTGGAACTATTTTTTATTTCCAGAATATTGAACATTATTGGAGTAATTTTGAAATAATGGGATTGGCAATAGTTAATGGGTTATTAACATCAATTATTTTAGAAACAATAATTTTAATAAGGCAAATGAATTTAAAAAAAGCAATTAGTACGGCATTAGGGATGTCATTTATTTCTATGGTTGGCATGGAACTGGCAATGAATTCGGCAGATTTATTCCTTACCGGAGGCGCAATTCTTACATGGTGGGTAATTCCAATTATGTTAATAATTGGATTTTACACTCCACTTCCCTATAACTATTGGAGATTAAAAAAGTATAATATGAGTTGCCATTAAACATAAAAAAATGAATGAAAAATTAGTTATACTCGCTGCAGGACTATCATCTAGGATGAAAAAATCTATATCATCTAAAGGAGTTTCATCTGAAGCCATTCAGCAAGCAAATCAAATAAGTAAAGGGCTAATTGGATTAGGTAAAAATAAAAGACCATTATTAGACTACTTAATCAATAATGCCAGGATCTCTGGATATAAGTCTATTTATTTAATAATTGGTGAGGACTCGAAATTATTTAAGAAAACATATTCCAATAACCCTAATTTTTCTGATTTATCTATCTCTTTTGCTATACAATATATTCCTGAGCATAGGATTAAACCTTTGGGCACTGCAGATGCACTAGTTCAAGTGATGGAACAATATCCCGAACTTAAAAAAACTAGTTTTTCTGTATGTAACAGTGATAATCTCTACTCAGTAAATGCTTTGTCAAAACTAAGAGAGGATCCAGCAACTAATTCATTTATTGCTTATGATGCAAAGCATTTGAAATTTCCAGAAGATAGACTCTCTAGCTTTGCAGTTACAATACTTGATAATCAAAATAAGCTTTTGAATATTATTGAAAAACCTAAAAAAGAAGAAATTGATTCTTTTCGTGATAAGCATGGTGTAATTCGTGTAAGTATGAATATTTTCAGTTTTAAAGGAGATCAATTATATAAATACGTAAAATCATGTCCCATTCATGAGGAGCGAAATGAAAAAGAATTACCAATAGCTGTATTAAATATGATAAAAGATTTTCCTGGGAGCATGCAAGGCATTCCAATGGCAGAGCATGTTCCTGATCTTACATCTAAAGATGATATTATTGAAATAGAAAAATATTTAGGAGAGTTTTAATGTCATAAATAAATTTTTCTTTTTCTTATATAACTATAAACTTTTATAGGGACAAGTCTTTTAATTTCTTTATTTTCTCTAATCCTATTTCTGATTTGTGTACTTGAAAAATTAATTAAAGGAGCCTTAAAGTTTATTATCCTTGGGTGATTTTTTAAAGTCTCAGGCACAGAGTATTTTTTTTTTCTAGGATAAACATATATCTCAACATTTTCAAGAATTGATTCATAACCTTTCCACTTATTAAATGATGAAAGGTTGTCCTCACCCATCAAAATTGAAAATTTAGTATCTGGAGATTCTTTTATAATTTTTAAAATAGTCTTTATAGTATAATTTGGGGGAGGAATATCAAATTCAATATCTGAAGGATAAAAATTTTTCTTACCAGTCGTTGCAATTTTAACCATTTCAAGTCTATATTTATTGTTAACTATTTCAGAATTAATTTTAAAAGGGTTAAGAGGAGTAACTATAAAATAAATATCTGATATATCTGAATTACTCAAGAAAAATTGAGCTAATTCGAGATGTCCGTTATGCACTGGATTAAAAGTGCCAAAAAAAAGTCCTATTTTTTTCATTAAGCATTTAAAAACTCTTCAACTTTTTTAATAGCCGATTTAATCGAGAATTCAATTTTATTATTAATAATTATAAAATCAAATTTTGAAGCACTCTCTATTTCTAGTTTAGCCTTTGATAGACGTTCTTTAAGCGAAGAGTCATTATCAGTTTTTCTTTTCCGAAGTCTTTTTTCTAGGGTTTTTAAGTCCGGTGGTTGAACAAAAATAGCAATTGTTTCCTTCGGAAATTTATTTTTAATTTTTAGACCTCCAAAAACATCTATGTCAAAAATCACATGATTCCCATTATCCCAAATTCGATTGACTTCTGACTTTAGAGTCCCATAAAATTTATTAGTATAGACCTCTTCGTACTCAACGAATTGATCATCATCAATTTTATTTTTAAATTCTTTCAGATTTAAAAAATAATATTCTCTGCCATTTATTTCGTCCCCTCGAGGATTTCTTGAAGTTGCAGAAATTGAAAATTCAACACCTATTTTTTTTTGCAAAATTGATTTTACAAGTGTTGTTTTACCACTCCCTGAGGGGCCAGAAAAAACAATTAACTTTCTTTTTTTCAACTATAGAATATTAAACAACTGTTCTTTTATTTTCTCTAATTCATCTTTCATTCTGACTATAAGATGTTGAATTTTTGAATCATAAGCTTTTGCACCAATGGTATTAATTTCACGCCCAATTTCTTGAGTGATAAAGCTTAGTTTTTTCCCACTCGATTCTTTTGAGTTCAAGCTTTTTTTAAAAAAATCAATGTGATTTTTTAGTCGAATTTTCTCTTCTGTAATATCATATTTTTCTATATAATAAATTAATTCCTGTTCATAGCGATCTTGATTAACTTCAAGATTTAATTTATTTAATAATTCTTTCAAGTTTTTTTTAACTCTATCTATTCTTTTAGATTCAAACTTTTTTATTTCTGACAATGAATTAAGAATATTTTTTATTCTTATTTCTAAATCAATTTTTAAAGCCCTGCCTTCTTCAAGTCTATATTTTTTAAGATCCTTAATTGCATGCCCAAGAAGTTTTTCAATTTCATTAGTTTCGTTTTTACCATTGACTTCCTTTTTATTTGCAATAGTATTTGGAAGTTTTATGGCAAGTTTTAAAAGTTCTATCTCATCACCAGAATAGATATCTCTTAATTGATTTATATAATCATTAACAACTGTTGAATTAATACTTTTAGACTGATTATTAGAGCAATCCTCAATAGTCACAAACAAATCTATTTTTCCTCTTAAAAGATTTTCACTTATAATTTTTCTTAACCCAAGTTCAATTTCTCTTATTTCATTTGGTAATCGAACAGATATATCAAGATTTTTACTATTTAACGACTTTATTTCTAATAAAATATTTTTATCTCTCAGCTGAGCCTCAGCTTTTCCATAACCGGTCATTGAATAGATCATACAAATTAAAGCTCACGTATTTTAATATTTCTATAAGAAACTTTATCTCGATGATCTTGAAGTCCTATTTTTCCAGTTTTAAATTTTCCAAACATTGGAGCTTCTGTATATGCTTCATTTGATTTGTCAACGAATTTACATGTTGAAATTAGTTCTTCCCATTCAGGACCTGACAATGGGAAATTAAGAATTTCCGTGTCATTTAGTTTTAAGGTTCCACGATTAATTTTGTGATTGATATTTAACAAAAAGTGATTCCACTCATTTGCGGGTTTGCACACATCTTGCATTGGCTGCATTATATCATAAAGCGCCCCAGCTTGATGATATTTTGGATTTACAAAAGCATCAGGGTGTCTTTCATTGTCAAGTACTTGAATCTCAGGACCTGTCAGATATGGAGAGTGAAACTTAGGATCTTCTTTGACTCCCCAAAAAAGACCACTGTTACCTTTTTCAGAAATTTTCCATTCTAGGGAAAGTTCAAAATTCGTATACTCTTTATCTGTAACAATATCATGGGCTTGTCTGCCAAATTTAATTGATTTCTCAGGATTAAATACCATTGCCCCGTCTTCAACTTCCCAGGCCTTACTCATTGTTTGTTTGTTATACTGATGCCATCCATCAAATGTTTTTCCATCAAACAGATTGACCCATTGAGTTTTCATCTCCTCATTATTTTTATCTTTTTCCATCTTTTTATTTGAATTTTGTGCACAGCCTAGCGAAGCAATAGCTAATGCAAATAGAATTATTTTTTTCATTTTTTAAATATTTATAGGTTTAACAATTTTTTTAAATACGTTTTATCAATTTTACCTCCAGTGCCAGCAAAATCATCAAATGACTTTTCTGTAGCTTCAATAATGTGATCCTTGATAAAGGGGACACCTTCACGAGCACCTTGTTCAGGACTTTTTATGCAACACTCCCACTCCATTACAGCCCATACATCACAACCATATTCAGTTAATTTAGTAAAAATCGATTTAAAGTCTACCTGACCGTCACCTGGAGATCTATATCTACCAGCTCTGTCAATCCAATCACCATATCCACCAAAAACACCTTTTTTACCTGTTGGGTTAAATTCTGAATCTTTCACATGAAAGGCTTTAATAAACTCGTGATAGTGATCTATATATGTTATGTAATCCAACTGCTGAAGCACAAAATGACTAGGATCATACAAAATATTAACTCTTTTATGATTCTTTGTAGCTTTTAAAAATCTTTCAAAAGTGACACCATCATGCAGATCTTCACCTGGATGAATTTCATAACACACATCAACTCCATTTTCATCAAATGTGTCAAGAATTGGCATCCAGCGCTCAGCTAATTCTTTAAATGCTAGATCAGCAAGCCCAG
>CETI01076126.1_pt1 | contig 16639 bp, 21 predicted proteins | sample 361441 | NCBI WGS metagenome assembly CETI01 (sample SAMEA2622478, study PRJEB7988) | marine metagenome | biome: marine biome (ENVO:00000447); feature: deep chlorophyll maximum layer (ENVO:xxxxxxxx); material: "saline water (ENVO:00002010), including plankton (ENVO:xxxxxxxx)" | depth 90 m | reverse complement strand
GCCCAAGAAAAGCATTTTTTCAAATTAGAATATGTGTTTGGTAATTTTCTGTCATCATTTAATGAATCATACATATCTCCATTTTCTGCCAATCTTATTCCAGAAGCCTTTTCCCAAGAAAAGCCTCCATATTTGTATTTGTTTGTACCATTTTCAATCCAATCATTAGGTTCTTTATGTTTTGAACAAGTACACTTATTTAGTTGCTTAATCATGTAATCTCTGTCTGCAATGTTATATTTCCACATAATATTATGTAAATGACTCCACGATGTGCCTTGTGTTTCCCACCAACCAAGTCCAAGTTGTTGTTTATGGAAATTTGCAAGCATTTTGCAGCGAGAAATAGTACCTTTCAATTTAATTTCAGCCAATGGATTCATAAGAAACCCTCTTATAAGATTCATTACATCATGTCCTAATGCTGAATCGAATACATATGCTGAACATAGTTGTATCGGATGCATTTTTACTGATATGCTCTTATTATATATTCCAATCTAGAAAAAAAATCATGTCATTTTTTTGACATACACATAAATATGTGTTCTCACATTCATGGATTTACTCATAGGATGGATGAGTATATAACACCTCATCCTGTTGTTCCCAAGCGTCCCAAACTTCCTGATTATGGTTATTAATTTCATCATAATCCTCATCATTGTCGCTGACTGGCGGCGACTCAGGAAATCCGGGATGCATTCGAGGTACATCTGGAGGCAAACAGGGATACGAACGAAGTAGACGTGAAAAGTGTCCACATAAACATTGACAATCGCCATATTTTCCAGCTAAGAACCTCTTAGCATTAAATTTGGCAGAACTACGTTTGTCTCGACGTTTCCGACGAACATAGCGGTGCTGGTGGCGCTGTCTTGAACAAGTAGAACACTTGTCTAGTTGTTTAATCATATACTCTTGGTCAGTAACTGTTTCTTGAATAAGATAACCCAAAGATCCCCAATAATAAAATCGTTGTGTATATGTATAATGAGCCCATTCAATACCATCTTGTGTTGTAAAATCATGTTTCAATAATCTCATAATATATCTGGCGCGAGAACGAGTACCCTTAACTTTAATTTCATTAAATGGATTAATAAGAAATTTTCTTATAACATTAATCATATCATGCCCTAATGATGGATCGAATACATATGCAGAAAATTCTTGAATGGAATACATTTTTACAGTAGCTCTTTAAGTTTTGCTGTATATGTTTACTTATAACAGAAATGAAATCATTTTTAAAAAAAGAGTTTCGCTCATTTCACAGCTTTACTCCAACAAGTGCTCGGCAAATTAGTGTTATGTGAGCAGAGGTACGAAGGTGGGCCACCACATCGAGTTATTGTCCTCCTCGTCCGCCGCCATGGCGTCCTCGATGGCCCGTACATCTTCATCCCAAGCCCGTATATCTTCTTCAGGAGGACGCCAGAAAGACGAGACAAGTTGTCTTGAAAAGTGTCTACACATACATTTACAGTTGCAACGCATGTGATAAGGGTAAACCTTTTTAGTTCCAAGATTTGAATGAAGGATGTCTGGAGGTCTATTATCTTGATGCCTTAAACAACATTTACACTTGTCCAGTTGTTTTACCATATAATCATGATCATTAACCGTAACGCTAAGAAGATCTGGCAAGCATAAATAATTAGAGCGAGTTTCGCCTATCCAGTCACTTGGTAAGTCATTTCTGTATAATCTTGAAAGATTTTTTGCACGAGAAAGAGTACCTTGAACTTGAATATCTGTAAAACAATTTCTGAAAAGCTCTCTGTGTGTTGGGTCAAACTGATATATCTTAATTGTTATATCAGTTGGAAGTCTTTCGAACAAGTTCATATTGTGAAATATGTCTTGTTAATCGTTTTGTCTACAATAATACTATCAATACTATAAACCTCAATAACATTGATGTAAGAGTTATAGCCAGTCATTTTTATTAACATGGTGTCAGGTTCAAATCGGTTTAAGTAATATGAGCCGTCATAGTTCATGTTTAAATACACATATTCTAATACTCTATTAGCCTCATCCATTCGTCTCAGATCCATCACCTATTTTCTGCTTAAAAGTTTTCATTGGTATATCTATATTAGGAAAAAAATTATCCGTCTTCAGGTAAATACTTCTCTATATATTTTTTTATTGTAATCATGGAAAACCTGCCTATTTTGAATCTACATTTAAAGTTTGTTAAATGAATAATATATCCTCCTTTATCTATATAATCATCTAGATCAGTACAATTATTATTAAAATTTGTATCTCTTATAATCCATGTATTTTCCTTCATATTATGAACATTTTTAAGATAAGTATGCCTAACAGCAGCCTGATCCCAACCAATTAGTTTTGTTGTTTGATTCTTGCTTCTACGCTTATTATAATTTGGGGTATATAGTGGATTGTATAGTATATGGTTTAAGATAAGTTTATTATTTTCTGTATTCTTCATAATAATAACTCCTGAATTAAGTAATGGAATTGTATTTCTACCTTTTAAATCGGTTTCGAATTTTGGCAATGAGTATCCCGCATCTCTACAAATAATATAGTCTTTGTTTTCGGATTGTTCAATCCACTTTTCAATCCTGATTGAAGTATTACAGAAAAATGCATCAGCATCAATCCACATTATATAATCATGCGAATCATTCATATGTTTTTCAAGGTAGTATTGTTTACACCAGGAAGAATGTCTATTCTTTAATGGCTCTGGTATATCATGGTATACGTAAAAATCATAGTTATTTGTTTTACAATAGAGTTCATTTATTTTATGAGTATAATTACCAAGAGAATAACCCTTAGTATAGAACATAATAACAGCGATTTTAGCCATTATAGATAGAATATAGATTAAAATTGGGAATAATGATTTGGTGTTACTTATCCTTTATTCTTTTAGCCCAGAAAGGAAATTTTAAAGATTCTTTACTACCAAAAGGAGTAAACCAAGTTTCATCTCTTAGCAATATTGGATTATTCATTTTCCTTATTAAGCTGAAAATACTTTGGTCATGTCTATTATCTTTGAAAGGTTTTTTTTGTTTTTTATTGTAGTAGTCTGTAAATAGTAAGGGATTATCGTATAATGTTTTGATTTCAAGATCTATTATAGACATTAGATTCATATTTTTTTTCATTATTCGAATACCGCCAAGTATCTGTCCAGTATTCGCAATATCACTATCCAAATCAATATTAAAATATTCAAATGCTTCCTTTATAGTCCATATTTTTTCAATATGATGCATTTGGAAGGATATAATTCCAGTATTACTTGTGTTCAACAATTGAATATATTCGTGAAATCGTTGTTTTCCTTCTGGGTTTATTTGACATCCTGCATCTAGATAAATTAATATATCATTTTCATTGATTTCATTCAATCTCTTTTTAATTATATACGATTTCCATATCCAATATCCTCCTCCTCTACGTTGTTGTAATATATCTTTAAACTTTAAATTGAAATCATTATCCAAATCATTGGGTCCATATATTGTGACCGTATCAAACCAATGTGTGGATATCGCTTCTTCATATATTCTTTGTTTTGAGTGTTCATATTCCTTATTTCCGTAACTAATTAAATGTATCATTACAGATAAGAAAATAATTAAATAAGTAATATGCCGAAGTTTAAGGATTATCCTGAATTTACTCCAAATCTGACTCCAAAGCAAATTTTTTCATTAGGTAGTTTTATTGATTGGGGAGGATATTGGAGAGACATTTATTCCGGTGTTTTGGAGAAAAGATTGAGTAATCAACATAAAGAATTCAAATTTTTGAAAGATGTGCCAGAGCATTTATTAGTAAATCCCGAAAAAGACTACAAGAAGTACAATAGATATTCTGTAAAAGCAGGATCTTCTTTAAAAGACTGGGAATCAAAAGATTGGATTCATGAGCAGGATCCTTACGGTTGGGTACAATGGTATTGCAGATTTTATAATGGTAGAAGAACAGAAGATGATAAAAGACAAATAAAACGATGGTTGAATTTAGCAGGACCAAAAGGGAGATTTAGAAATGCTCTCATAAATAAGATAAAAGACAAAAAAGCAAAATTTAATGATGAATCAATATCTCCGGTTATAAGACAAACATTACAACAATGGGGATATCGATTAACACAAAGAGATTTTAATCTGAAGTAATTTTAAAAGTTAATTAATAATAATGTATTATAAAAGTCGTAGAAAACCGCTTAGTTTAAAGTACAAGAAGCCATATGATGTGGTTATTGTAGGTGGTGGTATAGCTGGTTTATATTGTGCTTATAAGTTATCAGAAACACAGAATGTAGCATTATTTGATGAGAGAAATTATATTGGAGGTAGAATTTATACTCATTCAAAAGGTTATGAAGTAGGAGCGGCACGGTTTAATGATAGTCATACACAGTTATTAGAATTGATTAAGCATTATAAAATGATTAAGATACCTATTCCTAAAGAGATAGATTATATTGAATGTTTTGAAGATAAAGAAAATAAAGTAACAATGAATTCTCATATTGAATTTCAAAAAATACTAAATGAGGTATTAAAAAAAACAAAAAAGACAAAGAATCTTGGAAAGATATCCTTTTATCAGCATTTGATAAATATTCTAAAATCAAAAGAGAAAGCAGATCATGTAGTAAATATTTTTGGATATTATTCAGAAATTAAAGAAATGAATGCTTTGGATGCTTACAATACTTTTAAAAACGATTTTGGGAATGTTCAATACTATTTTTTAATGGGAGGACTAAGCGGTTTGTGTGAAAATATGGTGAAAACAATAAGGGAGAATGGTTCAAAAGTGTATTTGAAGAGCCGCATTAATTCTGTAGAAAGAGTTAATGATTTTTTTAGAATTGGTAGAGAGAACAGAAAAAGAAAGGTAACTGGTAAAAAAGTAATTTTTGCCACAAAACCACACCAATTAAAAGAGTTTCCAATAATAAGTCCTATTCATAAGTATGCTAAAGCGGTATATAATGCTCCATTGATAAGAATATATGCTACCTATAAGGATGTATGGTTTCAGAATATTAATAGAACAACAACAAATAATATTCTGAGACAAATAATACCAATAAACGGCTCGGTCATCGGCTCGAACATCGGCTCGAGCGTCGGCTCAGGATTCGGCTCTGCATTAGGCTCAAGAGTGATCTCCGCGGTCGGCTCCGCAGTGGGCTCCACGGTGGGCTCCACGGTGGGGTCGGTATTAGGCTCCGCAATAAGCGTTGATAAAGGATTGATTATGATTTCTTATACAGATGGAAAGGATACAAAACCATTTATGAAAAATGACTTTGAGTTAAAATCTGATTCAGAATTGAAGCAAATAGTAGCTAAAAATATTAAGAAAGTATTTCCGGAGAAGAATATAGGTGAACCAGATTATTTTAAAGCTCATTTATGGACAGTAGGTTGTCATCATTGGTTGCCAAATTTTGATTCTACTAAAATTCAAAAAGATATTTTGAATCCAGTTGAGAATGTATATATATGTGGGGAAGGATTTTCGGATAAGCAAGCTTGGATAGAAGGGGCATTAAATAGTGCTTCAAAAGTTATAAAATGTATTAAATATGGAGTTGTCTAATAGGGCAAGATTATTGAATTCAAAGAAAGAAAACAAAAATGGGAAATATATTAGTTTATGGCTAAAAAGAGATTTTAGATATGATGATAATTGGGCTTTTAATGAGGCGATTCGATATTCTAATGAATATTCTGTTCCAATTAAAGTATTTGTATATTTACCAAATAAGTTACATGTAAAGTATATTCCAACTAAATATTGTATAATATATCCTTCAAAGAGGCATTTAGATTTTTGGTTGAAAACTCTAGGTGAATTGGAAAAAACAATTAACAAACATGGTATTCCATTAGAATACCGAAGTGGTGAAAGCCCGATTAGTTCATTAAAATCAGATTTTGAAGGTTCAGTATTAGTAATTACGGATTTTAAGCCAACAATTCCTTCAATTAAGTGTGATAAGAATGTAGCGTCTAAGATAAATGTTAAAATGATACAAATCGATTCACATAATATAGTACCAGTATGGGATGCATCTCCAAATGCAGAATATATGGCAAGAACAATTAGAAATAAGTTATGGTCAAAAGCGGATAAATATTTAACAAGTTATCCAAGTTATACATCTTTTAAGCAAGTTTCTATAAAATCAAACAAATCTCTACCAAAATTAGAAAGTTTACCATTTGTACAAGATGAATTTACAACAAATACGAAAGCAGGATATGTGGGGGCAATGAAACGATTTAGAGATTTTGTAAAAAATAATTTGAAAAATTACAATTACCGTAATGATCCAACTATGGAGAATGCTCAATCAAATATGTCTATTTATATCAATTATGGTGCAATAAGTGTTCAAAGAATGGTATATTTACTGAAACAAATGAATAATTCAAGTTTAAAAAGTAATATAGATGAATACATAGAAGAAGTATGGATACGTAGAGAGCTTGCCGAGAATTATTGTTATTATAAGGATTATAGTTCAATAGACTCGGCGTGGGATTGGGCAAAGAAACTGATGAAAGAAGAGAATTCAAAGAAGCAAATATATAATTTGAGACAAATGGAATGTGGAAATACAGATGATTCTGCGTGGAATGCTTGCCAATATCAACTTATAAAAACAGGAAGAATGCATGGTTATATGCGAATGTATTGGGCAAAAAAAATAGCAGATTGGAGTAATAATAGGCAAAATGCTTTGAACATTGCTAATTATTTGAATGATAAATACGAGATGGATGGTTCAAGTTCCGGAGGTTATACGGGTACAGCATGGTCAATAATAGGGGTTCATGATAGAAATTTTTATGGTAAATTTAGACCAATGACTTTGGCTGGTTTAAAATCTAAGAAGATTGATATTAACAAATATATAGAAAAATATTCTAAACCATCAAATTTTTTTTGTTGACAAATTATTAATGGTGTTGGTAACTTACAAAGGAAAAACCAGAAACATTCCAGATAGATATTTGGAGGGTCTTAAAGGAAAAGATAGAGCTGCTCAAATCGAATCAATTTTCGAAGGTACAACTCGTCCAAAAACTGCGTTTATTAGTAAAAAATCAAATTGGACAGAAACATTTAATTCGATTTATGGTAAAGAAATCGAACAAATGAAGGGTGGTCGGAACTTAAAAAACATTGCAAAAGTATCAAATATGCCTGTCAAAGCTTTAGAAGAGGTTTTTAAGAAAGGTATGGCAGCTTATTATAACGGTGGTTCTAGACCAAATCAAACACCGGAATCATGGGCATATGCCCGAGTGTATAGCTATATTATGGGTGGGAATACACGAAAGGTGGACGCAGGTATTACAAGAAAGTATAATGTAGAATTTATTCACTTTATAAAACCAACAAAAACAGTAAAGAAAGATAAAACACTAAAAAAAATCAAGATACCAAAGAAGAAGTCTGTTACGAGAAGAAAGAAAGATGCACTGTATATAGTTTAAAATAATAGTTATGATTTATTTTTTGGAGGATATTGACATAAATCACCTCCACAATGATCATGATTATTAAACTCATTATTCTTAGTAGCTATCTTGCTCATAGAGCCATTATAATCTTCTTCTAAATTCCATCTACCATTTGGTACTTTTGGATTGTCGAATAGTTTTTTTAAAGGTCCTTCTTCTTCTTCTTCTGTTTTTTCTACATTTATACGTGTAATTCTCGTGTTGTATATGGTTGGTGTTCTGATTTTTTTTGATATATTGTCAACAAATTGTGTAGAACGAAAAGTTCTCAAAAAAGCATACATTATCTTAAATAGATATGTTTACTTTTAAATCATCTTTAACAAAGTGACATTCACCTTGTTTCGTCCATTTAATAACGATTGGTAATACCTGAACGCCATTTTTGACTGCTTCAATTACAGCTGTCTTGTATATGGGGTCAATGTTACTTGGTTGAAATGATGATACGTCCGTTCTTTGAATAACGTAGCATATAATAGCTCTTTTGTTTGTAGTTTTTTTAATTTCGGAGAGCTCATTAATATGCTTCAAAGCTCTGGGACTGATTGTATCTTTGACTGTTTTACGATATCCGTCTGGAAAATATGAGATTTTATCATTATAGTCATAGTTGGACAAGTCCATCTTTTTCTTTTCTTTAGCAAGACAATCTACATAATCTGCCTTAGGAGTGTGTTTTACTTCTAATACGAATTCAGTGTCATTTTCATCAACACCTGCGAAATCAAAGCGGGAATTCATGAAAGTTGTTTGAGTTTTCAATGACTTGATAGAACTCAATGAATTGATTAGATTATTTTCTAAGCATTGTTTAACAATAAGTTCTGGCAGAGATGTATCGGTTCCAATATATTGAACATTTCCTTTTTCTTCAACAATAGATAGAATTACCTTGAATTTACACTTATTGCCGACTTTGTCAATCTTTTTCATTAATACATTCGAACCAGCATTAACCAATCCTCCACAACCAAGTGATGTTGTATGAGCTAATACAATACTACCATCTTCTAATTCAACATCAGCTACATATGGTGTCTTACATGTAGCTGATGGACGTTTAATAACTTTACCGTTAACTAAGTTATCAATAGTAAGAAGCTTACTCATAATAGATAATTTAGTGTTTTACAATATTTCTTTTACTTATTGTAAAATATAATAATTTCTAATCATTTTTATAGTAAAAAAGATACTTCTATACAAGTATAAAGGGCTCAGCCGGGAATTGAACCCGGGACCTCCTGTACCCAAAACAGGAATCATACCACTAGACCACTAAGCCAAATTTTGAATCCTTAATTGGATTATTATAATATATTAGTGTTACCTTATATATGTTTAATTAAGACCATCTCTGTATATAATATTAATATGAGTTGTGAGAAGGAAAAGGGATATATATATAAGATTCAAAGTCCAAAAGGAAAAATTTACATTGGACAAGTTGTTGAATTTTTGAATCGAAGACGTAATGGAAAAAGTTTTAAGGAAAAAAAAGGAATTCATGTTAGATGGAGAGAACATATTAGTACTGCAAAGAGGGGAAATAAAAAGGGTTCTGTTTTCCTAGGACACGCTATCTTAAAATATGGTCACGAAAATATGATTGTTACACAACTCATGAAAGTTGATATAGACAAATTAGACCTATTTGAAGAGTTTTATATTAAAATGTATAATACTTTATCACCAAATGGGTATAATTTACAAAAAGGCGGTACTTTTACAAAACACAGTAAAGAAACATGTGAGAAGAGAAGTAAGTCGATTAAAAAATTACTTACTAGTCCTGAAAAAAGAGAGATTTGGTCTAAAGCAAAAAAAGGAGTAAGACAAAAAACAAAAAGGAAATGTAAAGATCCAATAAACTCGGGTTTACCAAAATATATTTATGTCAAAAGGGAACAAAGGAAATTAAAGTCGGGTATAAAAAAAGAATATAAAACGGTGAGGTTAGAACATCCAAAAGGGAACAAAACTTTTGGAAAAACATCAAAATATTCATTTAATGAATTGCTAGAACAGGCAAAAGAGTATCTTCAACATTTAGAATCTTTGCCTTAATTTTAGACCATATTTTGTATGGCAATTTAGAAAGGCTATTATATCATTAAGTCAAGTCTAAATCGTTTTCAGTCGATGTAGACCGTCATATTTCAATGATTTGATAGCCTTTGAGCATATATCTTTTATCCTCATCCATCACATCCTCCACCATTTCCACCACCGTTGTTTCCACCACCACCTGGTCCTCCTCTTAGTCGTAAAACTACGCTTATCCCCTATGTTTCCATAGGGGGCGGACTGTATCTTAAGGCATATCTGGCTGGTTAAACCATCATTTATACCCGACGACCGTGCGGTCTCTGAAGCAGTGCCATATTCTATCATAATGAACTTAGGCACTTCTGCTACGGATTACCCAATCCTTGAGGTTTTTACGATGAGTTAGGTCATTACCCCACCTATTTTAGAAGGTTTCCCCTCTAAAAGTCGTACTCAAGGCTCTCAGGGCTTCCCCGATTTATAAGCCGTCTTGCATCCTATAAGGATACTAGCCACTGAATTTAAAAAGGATTCTAACTGTTTTCCTCAATGCAGAGCCTTTTACATTGAGCAGGTGACTTTTCCCATCTAGTTTGTTAAATGGAGCGTGGATTCTTTTTGTATCGAGTAATCTGCCAATGTTCGCCCGTCTTCCAATTGTTTGCCACTAAATATAAGCCTTTGTTGATCTGGAGGAATTCCCTCTTTATCTTGAATCTTCTGTTTGACATTATCTATCGTATCAGAAGGTTCAACATCAAGAGTGATTGTTTTACCGGTCAAAGTTTTCACAAAGATCTGCATGGTATATAAATATATAGCAAATAAATCTTAAATGAAAAGATGGTTGATTCTAGAAAATATTAGTTTGTCCATGGCAAGAGCAAAAAAGATAATATAAAAGCCTGTAAAGTTAATTTCCTTCAAATCTTTGATAATACCGTGTTTGGTGATATTAATGATTTCCGAAATATTACACTTCATAATAGATATGTTAGAGTTATTTTTAATAATAGAGTAAGATTATTTTGATAGGGTTAAAATAATGCCGAATATATCAGCACTACAAAGAGAGAGATTTAGAGATTTAGAGAAAGGAAAAAGTATTATTAAAGAGGATAAGAGGTTTAAATCAAGAACTTCTGGATTTTTAAGGGAGAAGTTACGTATGAATAAAAAGGATAACTAAAACTCAATAGAAAGTTGTATGACAAGTAAAGCTTTGATGCTTAGGCATGTAAAGGCACCAATTATAGCTGCGCCAATGTTTATTGTTTCTACACCAGAGTTGGTAGTGAATCAATGTAGGGCAGGAATAATTGGTAGTTTTCCAGCTTTGAATGCAAGGAATGAAAAGAAGGAATCAACTCTGGATGATTGGTTAGTGAAGATAAAGAGTCGTTTAAATAATGAGGATATAGAATGTCCATTGTATGCTGTAAATCAGATAGTACACAAGTCAAATGATAGATTGATGCAAGATATGGAAACAATAGTAAAGCATGAAGTGCCTATAGTGATAACAAGTCTTGGTGCGAAGGAAGAAATAAATGATGCGGTGCATTGTTATGGAGGGGTTGTATTACACGACGTAACAAATAATAAACATGCGAAGAAGGCTTATGAGAAGGGAGCTGATGGTTTAATAGCAGTTGCAGCGGGAGCAGGTGGTCATGCTGGTTCATTGTCGCCGTTTGCATTAATACAAGAGATAAGAGAATGGTTTGATGGACCACTTGCATTATCTGGGGCGATTTCGAATGGTAAAAGTGTGGCGGCGGCAATAACCATGGGTGCAGATTTTGCGTATATAGGTTCACCTTTTATAGCTACAACAGATGCGAATGCATCGGATGATTATAAAAAGATGGTAATAGATTCTACATCAGAGGATATAGTGAATACGAATATGTTTACAGGAATTCATGGGAATTATTTGGGTAAATCGATAGAAAATGCGGGTATGAAAATAAGTGATGTAATAGCGAATAAAGATAGTAAAAATAGTAGTGATGTATTTAGTTCAAATAATGATAAGCCAAAGCCTTGGTCGAAAATATATGGGTGTGGACAAGGTATATCGAATGTAAAATATGTGCAGGATACGGTATTTATGGTTAATAGAATGATAAATGAGTATAATGAAACAATAAGTAATTTGTCCCCTCCAACATTAAATAGTGATTTAGCGAATAAGATATTGAAGGCAGCAGAAAAGGCGGCATTAGATGCTAATTGGAAAGTTGCGATTTGTATAGTAGATCCTGCTGGTGTACCTTTATGTTTTACACGACTCAATGGTGCATTTCCAGCATCAGCGGAGCTTGCAAAAAATAAGGCAAAAACGGCAGCATTATTTCGTAAACCGACTTTGGATTTAGAAAATGCGGTAAATGGTATTCGCCCGGCTTTGTTGGCAGCCGGTCATACGGTATTGGGGGGAGGAGAGCCAATATTTATAGATGAATATTGTGTGGGTGCGATAGGTGTAAGCGGTGTTTTACCTACAGAGGATGCGGAAGTAGCTTTAAAAGGTATAGCAGGTATATGATATATGTAAAAAAGAATGGAAATTATTTTCTAAGTGAATTACAATGGTATTGGAAACATCCTATACGGTATTGGAGGAAACAAAAGATGAATCGAATTCATTATTAGATACATCTGTAGAAGATAGTAAGATTAGGATGCGTAAAGAATTAGAGGAAATAAAACGACAAAAAATGTTCAAACCGACCGACTTACCAGAGGATTTTATTGATGAAAAAGAAAGTGAAAACCCATTTCTGGATATATCTGTCCGGCAGTTAATAGATGAATTTGTACTAACATGGAATAAAATAATTTTGGAATTATTAGATTTCAAGAGATACGAAGATTTAAAATATGGTGAATGGTGGGATAAATTAATAGAGTTATTTAAGATATTAAAACAGGTCTTTTGGATTGATGATAGACTATTTCATATTGGAGTCGGTTTTATAATAATATCGTTTTTTGTATTCTTCATATGTGTAACTAATAAATGATTTTTAGTTCATTTTGTTATTAAATGTGTCAAGATTAGCACTTGTATATGAAAAAGAACCATCTCTTGATGGTGGGCATACGAGTTTGCATGTTGGTTTTGCGCAACCGGCTTTTGGTAGTTCAAATTCTTTTTTACAGTTTGGTGGATTGCATTTAACGTGACAGGATGGTTTAGGTTTAACGCATTCAAGCCATGATTTAAGTGGTTGACATACGTTTGAACATGAATAGCATCCATCAACTTTTTTACAGACAGTTTTACATACAGGTGCTGAGGTTCTAACAGTACATTGTGGTGTTTTTGGTGGATCACATATTACACGACATTTTGGTACTTCACATACGGGTCTTGATTCCATTTTACATTCGGCTTTTTGATTACACACCCATTTACATTGTACATCTTCGCAAAATTTATCATCAGTTGGACATAAAGCTTCTCTTGAAAATCGTGTTGTAGCGGTATAATTATAATCATTCATTGTATCGACTGTATTCATTCGTATTTAGTTATTTACTAATATTTTAAATTTTATGAAGCCTTTGCTATTGTGCCGAGTAATGGAGTTAGTGGACTTGGTGTAGTATTCGGAGTTGACTTTTTTGGTGGACTATTCTCTTTTGTTTTATCTGATTTAGATGATATGGATGATTTTCTGCGGAATAAGGTGTTGATTTTTCTTGCAGCACTTTTTTTTGGAGAATGTTTTAGCTTAGAATGATCACGGTTGTATTTAATGGCTTGTGCTTTAGTTGGAAAAAAAATGGTATTTCCAGTGATCGGGTCTAATATTAGAGTAGAGTCGTCATCTTGAGGATTTTTAGTACCGCCACGAGATATTCTCTTAAGTTTTTTAGTAGACTTTTTTTTAGAATTTCTTCTTTTCAATGTACGTTTTTTATTAACAGGCATAATTAACTAGTACAAATAATTTATAATTGTTGCCGAGAGAATGATTGTGTACGTTTCGCTTTAATATCACTTTCAAGATGGGCATATTGTGCTGTGATTTCATCTATATTATTTTGCTTGTCTACAATTTCTTCACCAAGTCTTTGAATTTCTATATTTCTATCAAGTAAGTTAGATTCATATTGCGTTATATCTTCGTCAAGTTTCTCAATTTGTTGTTCATAATCCTGTTTCATTTGATCCGCACTATATTGGTGTTGAATTTTAAGTTTGGCTATTTTATCCTTATGTTGAGCTTTTTTTACAGTCATTTTATGCTGACATACTTTTCTATTTTGATTTCGCTCCTTTTTCTTGATGGAATCGAGTTTCTGACAGGTTTTATAGGGAGCACACTCACGCCACAAGATCCAATTGCGCTTGTTTCTAGCAATGGGCTTGCGATTCCCCTTAACTACTTCGATTTGTAGTCCGCCGCACTCGCCTGCGAGAGCTGCCTCCATACATTTAAATTCTTTTTCTTTAGCGGTAGCGGCGCGTCTGCGGAGGCGTCTGCGGAGGCGTCTTCCTCTTCCGTAAAATGATTCTGTATTATAGAGTATATTCGTTAATAGAATAACAAAGATGAATACAATAACCGCGTTAATACAGATAGGTAATTTCATTATTATTATTGATGATAATAATTAGAGCGCATCAGTTGTAAATGTACCCGATCTATTATTTTCAATTCTATCTGCAAGAACTTTACATTCTTCCTCTTTTTCCTGAACTAATACCTCACATAATTGTTTTTCTGTAGCAAGACGTCTATTTTCGGCTCTTTGTTCGCGAAGCTCTTCTCGTTTTTTTTGAAGTTGTGCATTAAGTTTTTGTTTCATATTGTATTTATTTTGTTTACATGTTTGAGTAGAATCACGACTGTCTTTTAGGTTGGTTTTACATGTTTTAACTTTTTCTTTTATGTCATTTTTTTCTGAAGAACATTTATTAATACGACGGTTACATCTAGCTTTTTGTTTTTGTTTTTTTCGTTCTATTCTTGAAATTTTTTTCGACAATCTATTGATTTTTTTTGCACAACCCCCTTTTTTTCCGTAAAAATTCTCGACAGTATTTCTTCTACACATAATTGGAATTAAAAATCCGATAACAACAATTAGAAATATGATAGAGATATCTGAAAACAAGTCTGTAGTATTTTTCATTAATTATTGAAATAATTTAAAATATAAGAAAATCTATGTTTTGGTAATACTTACTAATATGTGGATTATTGTAAAATGTTCTAAAGAATATAGTGGTAGAAAAATATCTGGCAAATATAGTTGTCTATCAAAAAAGGGTAAATTTGGTGAGGATCTGTTTAGTAATGTAGAGTCAGGAATGTATATATATAAAGTTCGTCCAGAGTTTTATGTGATTGGAACAAGATTAAATAGTCTTTCGTTCAGGGCGTTTTCTAAATCAGGGGATATTTTGGCAAAAGGAACATGGAATGTTTTAGATAGTTCAAGAAAATGGGTACAAGATGAGGAAATGTATGTAGAGAAATGTACTTTATTTAATGAAGAGAATGATAAATCGGTAGAGTATAAACCTCCTGATTCGATAATAGTATATTCAAAATATTACAACATTAGAGGCGGTTATAGAAAAATAAAAAATATGTCACAGGACAGGTGCGTATATTACAATGAGGAAGACAAGAAGTATTTGTATCGTAATAAATATTGTTGGGGTATAGGTGTAAATCCTGGTTCAAATTATATGTATATGAAGAGTAAAGATAGTGATGTTATTTCACCTGAATTGGCGGATTGGAAAAAAGCTGGGATTGTTGTAAAACCATATTACAATTGTGATTCAGACTATTTGAATAAAGATAAGGATTTGGATATGTTTTTGGATAAAGACTTTCCGGCGAATGAAGTATCGATTGGTGATAAAAAACATGAAAATATATGTTGGATAAGAGCAAGCAAATTACAGCCACAGTGTGCTGAGATGGTTTTATTTCATAATGTTGAACCAAATGACGTATTACAGGGGAGTCTTGGTGATTGTTGGTTATTGTGTGCTATATCCGCCCTTGCTGAGTTTCCAAATTTTTTTCAGGAAAATATTTTCAAAACAAACAAAATTTCAGATGAAGGTAAATATGAGATTAAATTATATAATATTTCTTCTAAAAGTTGGCAAGTTATAACTATAGATGATCGCATACCATGTGCTGAGAAGAAATGGTATGACATCCCAAGACCTCTTTTTGCTCAGCCCAACGAAAATGAAATGTATATACTACTTTTAGAGAAGGCATTGGCAAAGGTGTCGGGTTCTTATACTAAATTATGTGGTGGATATCCAGTTCTGGCATGGATGGTTTTGACAGGATGTGAAGATCTGGAGTTATGGTGTAAAAGTAAAGATGATAAATGGACAAAAAGAGCTCCAGCTCTAAAAAAATTAAAAGAAGATCCATGGAACTTTCAAAAGATGTGGATTCGTTCAACTAAAAAGACAAATAATACAGCAGAGATGTTTAAATATTTGAAAGATTGTGATAATAAAAATTATGTTATTGCGGCTTCAATACACGGAGAAGAAATGGAGAAGGCAAGAGATGATGGTTTAATCGAGAGGCATGCATACTCTTTGCTCCGAGTTTTTGAGGAAGGAAATATAAAATTAGTTCAGTTAAGAAATCCCTGGGGAAATAGCCATGAAAGTCTTCTTGATTGGTGTGATAGTTCTTCAAAGTGGAAAGAAAATCCTAAAATAGCCAAAAAATTAAATTGGACGAGTGATGCGGATGGTTTATTCTGGATTAGTTGGAAAGATTTTATTCAAATATTTGATGATATACAGATAGCTGCAAAAACAATGGAAAGTAATCGGAATAAATTTTAAAAATTTATTCTTGTGCGGCTTCCTCTTCTTTAATCTTTTGTTTTTTCTTTTCTGTTTCCTCATTAGCTTTTTTTCTCTGTTCATCAACTTGATTTTGGTAGAACATGTCTCGCTGTAATTGATTAGATTTGTAATTCGACATGAGTTCATTTAGTTCTTTTTCCATGTATTGTTGATCGGA
>CETI01208397.1_pt1 | contig 16668 bp, 12 predicted proteins | sample 361441 | NCBI WGS metagenome assembly CETI01 (sample SAMEA2622478, study PRJEB7988) | marine metagenome | biome: marine biome (ENVO:00000447); feature: deep chlorophyll maximum layer (ENVO:xxxxxxxx); material: "saline water (ENVO:00002010), including plankton (ENVO:xxxxxxxx)" | depth 90 m | reverse complement strand
ATCCTAATGATCATGTAAATAAATCCCAGTCTACCAATGATGTGTTTCCAACTGCTATGCATATAGCAATTGCTATTGAAACAAAAAGAAAATTATTACCATCTCTCGAATTGTTAAACAAAGAATTAAAAAAGAAAGTATCTCAATTTAAAAAAGTTGTTAAAGTTGGGAGGACACACTTACAAGATGCAACTCCTTTATCTTTGGGTCAAGAATTTTCTGGATATCAATCTCAATTGGAAGATTGCATTCTAAGAATAAAAAATGCTCTTAATGAAATTTATTTTTTAGCTCAAGGAGGTACTGCTGTAGGAACAGGAATTAATAGTAAAAAAGGTTTTGATAAAAAAATTATTAATGAAATAAAAAAAATGACTAAACTTCCTTTTAAACCAACAAAAAATAAATTTGCAGCTTTAGCTGCTCATGACGAAATCGTTAATTTTTCAGGGACATTAAATACAACTGCTGTGAGTTTAATGAAGATTGCAAATGACATAAGGTTTTTAGGCTCAGGTCCAAGAGCAGGTTATGGTGAACTAATTTTGCCGACAAACGAACCAGGATCATCAATTATGCCTGGCAAAGTAAATCCAACTCAATCGGAGGCAGTAACTATGGTTTGTGTAAAAGTTATTGGAAATCATAATGGTATCACAATGGCAGGTTCTCATGGGCATTTTGAACTTAATGTTTTCAAACCATTAATTGCTCATAATATTTTACAATCTGTAGATTTAATAGCTGATAGTACTAAAAATTTTGCACTCTATTGCATCAGAGGAATTAAAGCAGATAAGTCAAAAATAAAATATTTTTTAGATAATTCCTTAATGTTAATTACAGCTCTCGCTCCACATATTGGGTACGATAATTCTGCTAAGATAGCTAAATCTGCTTTAAAAAATAACACTACTTTAAAAGAAGAAGCTTTAAAATCAGGATTAATTAATGAAAAAGATTATAATAAAATCGTTGATCCGAAAAAAATGATTTACCCATCATAAACTTGGATAAAATCATTAACAAAATTTTTAAAAGTAATCTTATTAAATACCCTATCATCTTTCAAATTAAAGGTATTTAAAAATTGTTCTAATTTAATGTTCTGAGAATTATTAATTCTAGGATTATCAAAACGGAAACTTTTGCTATTAAAGTTATAAATAAAATTAATCTCAATTTGTTTTATATCTTTTCTATTTATTTTCTTAGTTTGAAAAGAACTATAAAAGTTATTTATATCTTTAAAATCTATTTTTATAGTACCAAATAGATTTATACCTTCATCATTAATGGCCAATTGGCCTTCATCAAGTTCTATTTTTAAATCATCCTTCCACATTATAGATGAATCAGAAAATTTTATATCACCTTCTTCAATAAAAATTTTTAAATTAAGATTATTTAACTCATTAATGTTAGTTATATCTTTTACTGTTAAGTTCAAATTTGCACTTAAATTTTTATTGTTCAATATTTCAGATTCAAATAAATCAACAAAAATTGAATCGCTATCAAATATATTTTTTAAACTTATACCATCATAATTAATAAATGTTGAAAGATAAAAAGGTTTAAAATCAATTGTTCCATTATATTTATTTGGATTATCTTCAGATACAAAGTTTAAAGAATTTTGACTTATTTTATATTTTAATGAAGTACTTTTATTAATAAAAAGAGTATCTAACAAACCAGACTTAAACTCTTTTTCATAGCTAGTTTCATTTTTTATATTAAGCCTGATTTTTTTCGAATTAAATTTTATAAAAAATTTTTTGTAAAATTTGTCATTCCTAATTAAAAGTTTGAAAGGGACATTAAAAATTTCACTTTTCATATTCAAAATATTCTGTAAATTATTCGAGTCATAATAGAATTCACCATTACTTATTTTATTTATAAATAACACTTCATCACTACGATTTTTAAAAAAAATATTACTTTTTTTAAATAAAATTTTATTTTCATTAGGTGCTATCTTTAATAGATCTATAAAAAAAAAATAATCATCTAAATAAATATTAAAATCTGTTTTATTAAAAACTAAATTTTGCATTTCAATTTTATCAATTGAAAAAAAATGACTTATATCAATAAATACTTTTAAATTATTTGAGATCCCAATTTTTTTATTTTCTCTCAGAATTGTTAAATTTTTTGCAGAAAAATGGGGTTTAGGTAATAATCCATAATTTATTTTTTCATTAAATTTTATATCTATATTATAATTTTTAAGAATCTGATTCTTTATTTGCGTCTGAATTATATCTTTAGAGTAAAATGTAGGGATTAACAAATAAGATAGTGTCAAAATAACAACTACCCCTACAACTAAAATAACTCTATTATCCTTATCAAATAAAATTTTTTTAAAATTTGATTTAAAGTAATTTATCTTGTTGAAATTACTTTCTATTAAATCATTTACTGATAAAATTTGTTTCTTAATTTTTTTTAAAGATGAATTATGTTTACTCATAATAATTGAACAACTTATAATAAAATATTTTAAATGGTAAACTCTGAATATTTAAATGGTCTAAATAAAGCTCAAAATGAGGCAGTTATGCACTTAGATGGCCCTTTGCTCATAGTCGCTGGAGCAGGGTCAGGAAAAACTAAGGTGCTGACCTCAAGAATAGCCAATATTATAAAAAAAAAGAAAGCTTTTCCCAATCAAATATTATCTGTCACTTTTACTAATAAGGCAGCTAAAGAGATGCAGATTAGAGTAAGTAAAATTCTGGGTTCTTCGGCAACTAGTCTTTCATGGCTTGGGACATTTCATTCAATTTGTGCAAAACTTTTAAGAAAGCATGCTTCAGCAGCAAGTTTAAATTCAAATTTTACAATAATTGATACTGATGACCAAATTAGATTGATCAAAAATATATGTAAGGCTGAAGATATAGATATTAAACAATTAGCTCCAAGATATATTCTGGCAATTATAGATAGATGGAAAAATAAAGGCTATTATCCAAGTGAAGTTGTAGTTAATCAAAAAGATATTTATGAAAAAACAATTTTACCAATTTACAAAGTTTACCAACAAAAGTTAGTTGAACTAAACTCTTGTGACTTTGGAGATTTGATATTGCACGTAGTTAAAATCTTTGAAAAGAATCCGGATATTAGAAATATTTATTCTCAAAATTTTAAGTATATTTTAGTTGATGAATATCAGGATACAAATTTTATACAAAGTAAATGGCTTAAGTTACTTTCAGAAAAAAATAATAATATTTGTTGTGTAGGTGATGATGACCAATCTATTTATAGCTGGAGAGGCGCAGAAATAAAAAATTTTTTAGAATTCGATCAAGTTTATAAAAATACAAAAGTAATTAGACTTGAAGAAAATTATAGATCTTCTCAAAATATTTTATCTATAGCATCGGGTCTTATTGCTAATAACGAAAACAGAGTTGGGAAAACTTTAAAAGCAACTTTAGAAGAAGGCGAATTAGTAAAATTAAATTGTTTTAAAAATGGAAAAGATGAGGCTATAGGAATTTCAGACGAAATAGAAAAGATTAAAAAAAAAATTTCATATAACAATATAGCTATTCTTGTAAGGGCTATATTTCAAACGAGAGAGTTTGAAGAAAGGTTTTTAAAAATTGGAATACCCTATAGAATATTAGGTGGTACCAAATTTTATGAAAGAGCAGAAATTAAAGATTGTATTGCATATCTAAGATTGGTTAATCAAGGTAAGGATGATTTAGCATTTGAAAGAATTGTAAATAATCCTAAGAGATCTATAGGAGATAATTCAATAAAACAGATTTATGAATATTCAAAAAAAAATCATATGAATTTAGAAGCTGCTTCAAAAAAAATGATTGAAGAGAATTTACTTAAACCTAAAACTAAAATTGGTCTAACTATATTTTTAGATCTCTTAAATAAATGGAGAAATGATTTAAATCTTAAAAAGATGAATCAAATAAAATTACTTCAAACTATTTTGGATGAATCTGGTTATTCGGCTATGCTTAAAAGTAAAAAAGATATTGAAAATGAGAATAGACTGGAAAATATTAAAGAACTTTTAAGTGCTATGAAAGAATTTGAAAATTTAGAAAGTTTTTTAGAACATGTTTCTTTAGCTACGTCTGTTGATCAAGAATGGGATGGTGAAAAAGTAAATATGATGACCATGCATTCTTCAAAAGGTTTGGAATTCGAATCAGTTTTTTTACCAGGTTGGGAAGAAGGACTTTTTCCTCATCAAAAATCAATTGAAGAAAAAGGGCAAAGTGGCTTAGAGGAAGAAAGAAGATTGGCTTATGTTGGAATAACTAGAGCTAAGAAAAAAGCTGCAATATCTTTTTCAATGAACAGATTTTATCAAGGGGATTGGATTGACAGTATGGCTTCAAGATTTATAGATGAGCTTCCAGAGAAATTTCTGGAAAAAAATTCTTTTTTTGATGAAAATAAAGATGAAATTGATGACTTTGAATTTAATCAAGATTTTGAATCAGATGAAAATTATAGAAGTCCTGGATGGATAAGGTATCAAAAAAGAATAAAATGATAAAAAATACGATAAAAAGTTTAAGAAAAAAGTTCAAAAAAAACGGTATTGACGGATATGTAATTCCTAAAAATGATGAATTTTTTTCAGAATATTCAAAAATAGATAGACTAAAAATTATTTCAAATTTTACTGGATCAGCAGGTTATGCAGTTATATTAAAGAATAAAAATTTTTTATTTGTTGATGGAAGATATACCATTCAAGCTCATATAGAGTCTGCTAATAATTTTAAAATTGTTGAATATGGTAAAATATTTAGTTGTGATTTATTTAAAAATCTTACAATTGGATTAGATCCGAAATTATTCACATCTAATCAAATTGAAAAGTTTTTTCTTAAAAATAACAAAATCAAAATAATAAATACTAATTTGATTGATGAAATTGTAAAAAAAAACGTAATTTTTTCAAGACCTTTTTTTTCCCTTAGCAAAAAAGTTGTGGGAGAAAGTTTTAAAATTAAAATTAATAAAATAGTAAATTATTTAAAAAAAATAAAATCAGATTATATATTTATTTCTGCACCAGAAAATGTAGCTTGGTTACTTAATATCAGAGGATATGATAATCCTAATAGTCCAATTCCAAATACTCATTTATTTTTGGATAATAAAAAAAATATTTACTTAGTCACAGAAAGAAAAAAAGTAAGAAATTTATTAAAAGAAAAAAAAATTAAATCTAATCAAATAATTGAACCTAAATATTTTGAGAAATTTATTAATCAACTTAAAGGTAAAAAAATTAGTATCGATTCTCAAAAGTGCTCTTTATATTATGAAAATATTTTAAAAAAAAAATTTAAGATTTCAAATAAAGAAGATCCGATTTATCTTTTAAAATCGATAAAAAATAAAACCGAAATAAAAAATATGATTGATAGTCATGTATATGATGGTGTAGCTTTAACTAAATTTCTTTACTGGATGAAAAATATTAATAAAAAACAAATTACTGAATTTGATGCACAAAATAAACTCGAAAGCTTTAGAAAAAAATCTACCAATTATTTATATCCAAGCTTTACAACAATTGCTGGTAGCGGTGCAAATGGAGCTATTGTTCACTATAGAGCAACAAAAAAAAATACAAAAAAAATTGATAAGAAAGATATTTTTTTATGTGACTCAGGTGGTCAATATAAATATGGCACAACAGATGTGACTCGTACAATTTGTTTTTCTTCACCAAAAAAGAATATAAAAAGTATTTTCACAAAAGTTTTAAAAGGACATATTGCAGTTGTTACTTCAAATCTTAATAAATTCAAAACAGGAAAAACAATTGATATTAGGGCTAGACATTTTTTAAAGAAAATTAATTTAGATTACGCGCATGGTACAGGACATGGGGTTGGATTTTTTTCAAATGTTCATGAAGGCCCACAAGCAATTTCCAAATATAATAATGTTAAAATTTCAGAAGGTATGATTTTAAGTAATGAGCCTGGCTACTATAAAAAAGGATACTTTGGTATTAGAATTGAAAACTTATTATATGTAAAAAAATTTAAAAACAAATTATTTTTTGAAAACTTGACACTTGCACCAATTGATAGCGATCTTATAGATTATAAACAATTAACTACAGATGAAAAAAATTATTTATTTAAGTATAATATGCTTATTTATGAGAAGTTATCTCCTTTTTTAAATCAAAAGGAAAAAAATTGGCTAGTTAGTCTTATTTAAAATTTTAAACCATTCGCTTTGACTTAAGATTTTAATTTTAAGTTCTTTTGCAGCTTCTATTTTTCTTTTAGTAGGTTTTTCCCCAATAATTAAGTAATCAAGTTTCTTAGAAACGTTGCTAACAATTGATCCAGAATTTTGCTCAATTAAAGATTTTGCTTCTGCTCTGCTTATTCCTTCCAATTTTCCAGTAATCATAAATGTTTGATTGGCTAAACGACCACCTTTTTTTGCTTGAATGACACTTTTAACTTTAAGAACTTTGTTAAGTTCTTTAACTACTTTTATATTTACATTATTTAAAAAGAAATTTTTGATTGAAGAGATTTGAGTTTCTCCTATTCCGTCTATGTTTAATAGTTCTTTAAAGTTTTGATTTTTAGAAAGAGATATAAAGTTTGATAAAGATTCTAAATATTTAGAAATCAATTTTGCATTTTCCAGTCCTATATGCCTTATACCGAGTGAAAAAATAAATTTATCAAGTGAAATGTTTCTTTTCTCCTCAATAGAATATCTTAAATTTAGAACTGATTGTTTTCCCCAACCATCCAATGTCTCAATTTTATTATAATCTAAACTAAATATATCCTGCGGTAATCTTACAAATTTAAGATCCCAAAATTTTTCTACAATCTTTTTTCCAAAGCCATCAATATTAAAAGCTTCTTTTGAGACAAAATGTTTTATTTTTTCAATTGAAACTTTTTCACACTCATATCCCTCACTTGAACATCTTCTTACTGCATCCTCTTTTTTAGTTGTAGAATTAAATTCTTTAACTGTTTTAGATCCACAGGATGGACATTTTGTAGGAAAAATAAATTTTTTTGATTCTTTTCTTCGTTTGCTAAAATCAACTGAAATAATATGTGGTATTACATCTCCGGCTCTTTCTACAGCAACTTCGTCATCTATTCTTATATCTTTTCTCAATATTTCTTCTTCATTATGTAATGTGGCATTTGAAACAATAACTCCTCCAATATTAACTGGTTTTATTTTTGCTACTGGAGTTAAAGCTCCAGTTCTTCCAATTTGGATATCTATATCTAAAATTTTTGAAACACCCTTATTTGCTGAAAATTTATGTGCTATTGCCCACCTTGGAGCATTAGAAACATTTCCCAATCTTTTTTGAATTTTAAAACTATTCACCTTATAAACGATTCCATCTATATCAAAGTCCAATTCACTTCTTTTTTTTTCAATCTCATTATAATTTGAAATTAAATCATCTATACCAGTTATTACTTTATTCAATGGATTAATTTTAAACCCCCATTTTTTTAATTTTTTTAAATAATCACTTTGTAAATTAATATTCATTCCTTTTTCGTATCCAAATGTATATGCAATAAATCTTAAAGGAATTTTTTTAGTATCATTTGGATTTTTTTGTCTTAGAGATCCAGATGCTGCATTTCTTGGATTTGCGAACTTATCTTTAATTTTTAAAAAATCACTATTTTGTATGAATATTTCTCCTCTGATATCAATATCTTTTGGAAAATCTTTATCTAAAATTGTATCAGGAATATCTCTTACTGTTTTCAAATTTGCAGTAATATCTTCACCTTCCTTTCCGTCTCCTCTAGACAATCCTACTAAAAATTTTCCATTTTTATATGTTAAAGAAGCTGAGATTCCATCAATTTTAGGTTCTGCACTATATTCTATTTTAAAATCATTTTGTTTATTTAAAAAATTAAATATTTTTTTTTCATAATTTTCTAAATCTTCTTTAGAGAAGGCATTAGCTAAAGATAGCATTGGAACTCTATGATTAAATTTTCTAAAATTTTTAGATGGTTTATATCCAATTTTTATTTGAGGAGATTTTTTACTTTTTAAAAAAATATATTTTTTTTCTAATTCAATTATATTTTTTTTTAAATCATCAAAATCAGAATCTGAAATTTCAGATCTATTTTCATTATAATATTGTTTATTATAATGATTAAATAATTTAATCTTTTTTTTATATTCTTTTTTGATCAAATCTTTATTCATATTAATCAAAAAGTTTTTTAAATTTTTTAATTACTCCCTTTTTTTCCTTTTTCTTATCAATTTTTGACAAGTATTCTTTATTAAATAGTTTATATGATTTTTCATACCATTCACTTGATTGATAATTGTACCCCAATAAATTAGCATATTTTTGAGATTCTTCTAAAAGACCTATTTTATAATTAATTTCAACTAATCTATGTAAGGCCTCCTCAATAAAAATAGTTTGATCATAATCATTTACAATATTTTTAAATCTATTCATTGCTGCAATCCATTTACCTTTTTTGATATAATGTCTTCCTAAATACATTTCTTTAGATGCAAGTATGTCTTGAATAAGTTCAATCTTAAATTTTGAGTCTATAGCAAAATCAGTACCTGGATATTCTTTTACAACAAATTCAAATTTCACTTTTGCTTTTACAAGCGGCCCAGAATCTCTTTTTTCATCTTCAATAGTTTCATAATAACACATTGCTATTAAATAATGAGCATAAGCCAAATCTTTATCTTTAGGGTAAGTTTTAAGATATCTTTTTAAATTTGAAAGTGCTTCAGCATAATAATTTTGCATATAATACGAGTATGCTGCCATCAGCGCTGATCTCGGTGCCCATTTTGACTGAGGAAATAAAAGTTCAGCTTCAAGAAATTTTTTGGCAGCAAAATAAGGATCGTTTTCTTCTAAAGCTTTATAAGCTTCACTATACGCTGTTGCGATTTCTAATTCTTGTTTTGTTTCTTTAATATAAGAAATTTCTTTTTCTTCTTTTGAACACGAATAAAGCAAGATTAAAAAAAAAGTTATTAAAAAAATCTTCACAAATTTCATGCCTATTTTATATAATCTTAATCAACGATTATAAAGGGCTTTAATTTACGCTATAGATCTCAAAAGATTTCTATTAATAACAGTGTGAGGTAAATTTCTTTCTTTAATTTCTACTATTGAGAAATTTTGTTTATTTTCAAATACTTTTCTTAATAAACTGTTAGTCAAATAATGACCACCTTGAGAACATATTATAGTTGCTAGCATTCTATATCCACATGTGTAAAGATCTCCAATACAATCTAATATCTTATGATTTACAAATTCTTTGGAATTTCTTAGACCGTTTTCATTTAAAATTTCTTTCTCTTTAACAACTATTGCGTTTTCAAGACTACCACCTTTTGCTAAACCAATTTGCTTAATCTTTTCTATGTCTTCAAATAAACAGAAAGTTCTGGAATTAAAAACATCTTGTAAATCATCTTCATAAACATTCACTCTATTTCTTTGATTGCCTATAATTGGATTTTCATATTTAAGTTCAAAGTCTATATCAAGACTTAGTTTTGATGGAGCGATAGAAATTGTTCTTTTTCCATCTTTAAATTTAATTTCTTTATTAATTTTAATTATTTTAATTGGTGCATCACTTATTTTTAAGCCTGAAAAAACTATTTTTTCAATAAATTCTTTTGCAGATCCATCTAGTATTGGAACCTCTTCATTGTCGATTTCAATTAGAGCATTATCAACTCCTAATCCAAATAAGGCTCCCATCAAATGCTCTATTGTAGAAACTCTTACTCCCATTTCGTTTGATATGGTTGTGCTTAAAGATGTGTTACTAACATTTGAAAAATTTGGTAAAACCAAATTATCTTTTTGCAAATCTACTCTTTTGAAAACTATTCCAGTATTAGGATCAGATGGCTTAATGCAAACATTGGCTGTTTCACCACTATGAAGTCCAACTCCACTAAAATTTATTTCTTTTTTAATAGTTTTTTGGTTTAATGCTGACACAGCAATGTTTTATTACGTAATTTAAAGAACTTAAAAACAACAAATGTTACTAGAAAATACAAAATTAATTGAAAAAATTGAAAAATTTTTCAAAAAAACCCTGATTTTTAAGAGTTTTATCTTTAAAAACAACCTCATTAGGATTTAGACCATTAATCATTTTTTTTGCTAATGAAAATATACCTAACTCCTCAGATGAGGAAAAATTCTTTAAATAGCTAGCGCTAAGAATATGATTTATAGAAATATGATATTTTTTTAAAATTACCTCTAAATCTCGAACAAAATTTTCAGGAATACAAATTAATTTTAAATCTAAAGAATAACTTTGACATTTAATATCTTTGGGTAAAAAAGAATAGCTTTTATCATTAATCTGATAGTTATTTATTAGCATATGGATTATTTTCTTTTGATATATTGTTTTTTTACAAGTTTCCTTCGCTTCATATAAAAGATGATTTAAATTTTTTAGATTAATATAATCGTTGTAGTTATTTTTTTTTACAGATATTTCTACTGGAAAAAAAATATCTAAATCTATAATAATTGTAATTTTTTCTACAAAATTTTGAAGTTTTTTTTCTATTTTAAAAATATTCTGATTTAAAAAGTAATCTAATTTCACAAAATTTTGCAATCTTAAATCCTCATTAATAAATAATTCTTCATGGTAGATTTCTTTGTCTGAATCTGTATTTACCGAGATAATTAATTTTTTAAAACTTATAAATAAATAAGTTTCATAGTTTGAAATATTATCCATTTATAATAATCTGGTTATATTGACGCAAATCTATTTCTTTTATTCCTTTTAAATCTTTCGTCTCTAGAAAACTTATAAATGACTCCAAAGATTTTTTAAGTCCTTGTTTTGGTAGTTTTATTAAGAGACCATATTTTGTTTCTATATCCCATCTTCCTGATTTAAAAAAAAATAAGTTTCTCACCTCATCAAAATTAAAATTAGTTTCATCCATTGCAGTTTTTAATTCAAAAAAATTTGTAATTTTAAAGTCTCCAAATATAAGTGGAAGATTTTCAATAATTTCATTGGTTGAGGTTAACTTGCCATTAGATCCTAAAAGAAAATTATTTCCATCTTTTTTTACAATAGCTAAAAAATTAGTTTTGTTAATATTAATATTCAGTGAAGAAGGATATAGTCTAAAAACAGTATATTGTTCTACTAAAGTATTTTCTTCAATTATTTTTTTAATTTTTACTTTATTTAAAAAAAATATATTTTTATCTTCTAAAAAATTTAAATTTTTTGATAATTTAAAATTATTTTTTTTATCTAAGCCCGTGATTGAAATATTATTAATTTTTCCTAAATTAATGTTATTTAAATTTTTATTGTTAAAAGTTGCTATAATTAAAAATAAAAAAATATAAACTAAAATTTTTTTACTTTTTTGTTGAGGCATCATTTAAAATCATTTCAATAAGTTTAATGAAATTAATACCGTGATAATTTGCTATTTCAGGTACTAATGAAAGATTAGTCATACCAGGCTGTGTATTTATTTCCAAAAGATAAAATTTACCATTAAAAAATTTAAAGTCTGATCTTGTAACTCCACGACATCCAATTAACTTATGAGCTTTATAAGAAACATTCATCAATTTATTGTAATCCTTTTTATTTAAATTAACTGGAATAATATGTTCTGTTTTTGCTTTAGAATTATATTTAGCTTGATAATCATAAAACTTTCTTTTTGGTTTCAATTCAATCGCACCAAGTTTTTTTGAACCAATAATTGCGGCTTGTATCTCTCTACCTGGTATAAATTTCTCTATAATAATTTTTTGATAATTTTGAAGCAATCTTAAATTTTTAAAAATATTTTTTTTGCTACAAATAAAAACATTTACACTTGAACCCTCATTCAAAGGTTTAATCACTACTGGAAATTTTAACTTATTTTCAATTAATTTAATAAGTTCAGATTTTGATTTATTAAATAAATATAAAATATATTTTGGCGTTAAAATGTTATTTTTTATAAAAATTTTTTTTGATAATTCTTTATCCATTGCAATGGCTGATGGGATAACTCCTGAGTGAGTATATGGTATACCGGTACTTTCAAAAATTGTTTGGATGTATCCGTCTTCTCCAAACTGCCCATGCAAAGCATTAAATATGATATCCGGTTTAAAAGATTTAATTACCTGGGAAAACTCAAAATTTGGCTCTGCAATTTTTACTCTATAATTATTTTTTTTTAGCTCTTTAGCAACTTGTTTCCCAGTATCAAGACTAATTACTCTTTCTTTAGAGGTGCCACCCGAAATTACTAATATTTTTTTTTTCAAACTATTTTAAAATTTTAATTTCTTTTTCTAAACTAATTCCATTTTTTTCTAAAACTTTGTTGCTAACATAATCAATAAGTTTAATCATATCTTCAAATGTTGCATTACCTTTATTTACAAAAAAATTACAATGTTTCTCTGAAATACAAGCATCTCCAAAAGTTTTATCTAAAGAGACAGAGTCTTTTATAAGTTCCCAAACCTTTTTTTTTGTTTGATGAATAGGATTTTTAAAAGTGCTTCCACTCGTTTTTATTTGAGTAGGTTGATTTTTCTCTTTTTCTTTCTTAAGCCTTTTCATTTCACTTTTTATCTCATTTGAATTACCTTTTATGCCTTTAAAGGATGCACTCAGAAATATCAAATTTTCTGATAAGTCATTTTTCCTGTAATCAAAATTAATATCCCTAGATGGGATTGTTATAATATTTCCCTTATTATCTATTGCCTGTATAGATATCAAAATATCTTTAAATTCTTTTCCAAAGCAACCCGCATTCATTCTTATTCCACCACCAACAGTACCAGGAATACAAGACAAAAATTCAAAACCACTTAAATGATTTGTCATAGCAAATTCAGACAAAGTTTTATCTAAAACAGCACTTCCTGCTATAATTATTTCCTCACCAAGTAAAGAAATATTATTGAAATTTGTACTTAATTTTATAACAACACCATCAAATAGATTATCTGAAATTAAAACATTTGAACCAGCACCAAGAATAAATATTTTTTCATTATTATCTAATTTTTTTAAAAAATTTATTAATTCTTTTAAACTTTTTGCTTTGTAAAAAACTTTTGATTTACCTCCAATATTAAACCAATTTTTTTTTTTAAGATCACAATCAAATTTTACGTCATCTACAAATTCATATAATAAATCTTTTAATTGACTCTTTTCCATTACATCAAATTTGGGAGTTTTCTCATCCAATTAGAAATGGACCCTGCTCCCATTCCAATTACAATCTTTTTTCCATACATATTTTTTTTAAGAAATTTTGCTAACTGATAGTTATCTTTTACTAGAAATAGTTTTACATCAGAATTTTTTATAATTTCTTTAGCAAAACTTAAGTAATTGAATCCTAATTTAATTTTTTCTCCTGCACTAAATATCGGGCACAAGATAACTGTATCAGCACTTTTAAAAGAAAAAGAAAATTCTCTTCTTAAATCTTTAAGTCTTGAAATTCGATGGGGTTGAAATATACAAACTTTTTCAAACCCACTATAAACTTTATTAACACCCTTTAAAACAAATTTGATTTCAGTTGGATGATGTGCATAGTCATCATAAAAATCTATTTTGTTATAAGTAAAAATTTTATTGAATCTTCTTTGTACACCCTTAAAATTTGATAAGCCTTTTTTTATACTTGAAACTGATATACCAACCGTCAAAGCTACTGCTGCTGCTCCAACAGAATTTTTTATATTATGAATACCAAGTAAAGGAATTTTTATTTTTTTAATAATAATCTTCTTTTTATTTGGAACATTTACATGTAGGTCGAACTCTGAGAAAGTTGTATTTTGTTTTATATTTTTAATTAAAAAGTTTGATTTAGGATTAGTTCCATAAGTATAAAAATTTTGACCTTTTAACTTTTTTACTAGATCGCTGTTAATTTTATCATCAATACAAATAAATGACTTTCCAAATGAAGGCACTTTATCTATGAATTGAATAAAATATTTTTTCAAATGATCAATGGTTTTATAAAAATCCATATGTTCTCTATCTATATTTGTAATTATTGAATATGTAGGAGGAATATGAATAAAACTTCCATCAGATTCATCAGCTTCTAATATTGACCAATCACTCTTTCCTAATTTAGCTGTATTTTTAATTGAATTAATTACACCTCCATTGATTATTGTAGGGTCTAATTTAGTACTTTGAAAAATTGAAGCTACCAGTGATGTTGTGGTAGTTTTGCCATGTGAACCAACAACAACAATATTTTTCATTAAAGACACAATATGAGCTAACATTTTACCTCTAGAGATTATTGGTAAATTTTTTCTTCTTGCTTCAATCACTTCTGGATTATTTTTTTTAATTGCTGAGGAAACTACAACTATAGTGGCATTCTTAAGGTTTTGTTTTTTTTGCTTTATAAAAACTTTAATCTTAAGTTTTTTAAGTCTTTCAATATTTTTATTTAAAGACAAGTCGCTTCCTTGAACTTTAAATCCTTTACCTCTCATTATTAGAGAAAGACCACTCATACCTATCCCGCCAATGCCAACAAAGTGAACTACTTCGGTTTTTGCTAATTTAATTTTCATTTAAACTTTTCAGTATTTTTTGATTAACATTAATCCAGGTATTTTGAAAATTTAATTTTTTTAAATTTTCCTTTTTTTTTAAGAAATCAATTTTTTTTTCAAGAATATCTTTCAAATACTCTTCAATTTTTTCCTCAAAGTAATCTTGCTCAATTATCCAACAACAATCTTTGTTTTTATAAAAATTTGCATTTTTAGATTGATGATTATCTTTGGATGTTGGTAATGGTACAGCTATGAAAGGAATATTCAAAACCGATAATTCTGCCAAAGTAGAGGCTCCTGCTCTTGTTATACAAAGATCTGCTTGTTGAATAATATTACCAAAATTTTTTTCAAAACTAAAAACTTTGTTTTCAATATTATTTTTTGAATAAAAATCATTTAAATAAGAAATATTTTTTTGACTAGTTTGTTGAAATATTTTTATTGCATTATTTTTAGAAATTTTAACAATTGAGTCTTTCAAATTATTATCAAAAACTCTTGCACCTTGACTCCCGCCTACTATCAAAATGTTAAATTTATTAACATCTTTTAAAGATGAGTTTAATTCATAAATATATTTTCTTACTAATGGTTCTATTATTGTCATTTTGTATTTGAAATTATCAGGAAAATTTTCAATTTTATTTGTATAACAAAAAATTTTTTTACATGATTTTAAAAAAAATTTATTTGCTCTTCCTAAAACTTGATTGGGTTCAATTAAATAAATACTCAAATTAAGAATTTTACCTGCCAAAACTAAAGGTAATGACATATACCCTCCAGTAGAAAAAATTTTTTGAATTTTTCTTTTTCTGAGAATAAATAAAGATTTAATAGTAAGAAATAAAACAATAATTAAATTAAATGGTGAAAAAAAAATATTATCTAATTTAGGTGTATCTACAATTTCAATCGAATAAAAATTCTTATCAATAAATTTTAAACCTCTTTTATCCGATGAAAATATTATGTTTGCTTCTTTTGATAAATGCTCGTTAAGTATTATTGCAGGTATAACATGACCGCCTGATCCACCCGTTGAAATTAAAAAATTTTTTTCCATCTTAATAAATTTTTCTTTTTGTTAAATTTAAAATTATACCAGAAATAATTGAGATACTTATAATTGAAGAGCCTCCATAACTTATAAAAGGGAGAGTCATTCCTGTTGTTGGAAACAACCTTATGTTCACTCCGATATGTATCATGGCTTGCATCAAAATTAAGCTGGCACTCCCCACTAAAATTAGTTTTATTTTTTCTTCATTTTCAAAATAAACTTTTTTAAAAACTGAATAGATAAATATTAAAAACAATAATAAAATTAAAATTATGGCAATAACACCAAACTCCTCAGAAATTACAGAAATAATGTAATCTGTATGAGCTTCTGGAACTTTGTTTTTTAAAGTTCCTTCTCCGATTCCTTTCCCAAAAAAACTTCCACTTATTATAGAATCTATTGCTTTATCTGATTGAAAATTGTATGTGCCTGTCTCACTATCAAAAAAAGATAGTAATCGATTTTTAATATATTCAAATTTTGAAACAAAAAAAACTAAATAAAAGAATGTAAAAACTAAAGATAAAAATAAAATTAATAAAAAAATAATATTTATACCTGAGATAAAAATTAAAATTGACCAAGTAAAAAAAACTAAAAGAGTTTGCCCTATATCAGGTTGAATAGCTAATAATAAACCTATGCTTAAAGTTATAAAAAAAGTAAATGAATATTTTATATAAATATTATTGTATTTTTTACTACTCAAAATTGAACTAATAAATATTATTAAAAAAGGTTTAACTAATTCTATAGGCTGAAATCTAGGTAACAAATACAAATCTATCCATCTTTTAGATCCTTTAACTTCTATACCTATAAAAGGTACTAAAATTAAAAAAAAAAGTGAAAATAAAAAAATTACGAAAGAAAATTTAAAAAGTTTTTCTTGATTTATAGAAGAAAGAATAAAAATTACTATAGT
>CETI01065095.1_pt1 | contig 16737 bp, 12 predicted proteins | sample 361441 | NCBI WGS metagenome assembly CETI01 (sample SAMEA2622478, study PRJEB7988) | marine metagenome | biome: marine biome (ENVO:00000447); feature: deep chlorophyll maximum layer (ENVO:xxxxxxxx); material: "saline water (ENVO:00002010), including plankton (ENVO:xxxxxxxx)" | depth 90 m | reverse complement strand
AATATCCATGGTTAATTCCCTAATATCGCCATAGTGTCTGTCAATCAATGTTCGCGATAACATGTAAGGAGCCGTAAAAGTAAACATTGTCTCCGACATGCTGAGCCCCTTGAAAAACTGCCAATCGCGAGGGAGGTTCATGGTGCCTTCCGTAACTTGCCCTTCCACGACTCCTGCAGGCTGAAGACGAAAGCCCATTCTTTGCTCAGAGGCAAATTGCTCTAAATCACTACGGGTTACGGCCGATGAGATGCCGCCCATCGGCTTAATGAAATAATCTATCATTCCATTAGTCTCTGGATGGCTCACATCATAACGGGAAAGCTCCCCATCGGAAATTAAATCTATACCTGCCAATTCCTGCGTCTTTAACACGACCATAATTGCATCCCGTAAAGTAGGAGTAGAGGGATTCATACTCAGCCAAAGTGGAATCGGATAGCTGCCTACAACTTTAGTTTTTATTTCCGGTTGAGCCATTACTTGGGGAATAATGATTAAGAGAGAAGGGGCTGTCGAGTGTTCGATTTGCCTAATACTCAGCATTATAATGCATTCACCCTATCCGATCATTATTCTAGTATGTTCATTTCCTCGCAGGAGTATCAATGAACCGTTACGGTTTGGCCGTGGCATCGAACATCAAAGTCGCAGTACTGGGAGTTGGTTCACTAGGCCAGAACCATGCTCGTATCTACAAAGAACTTCACCAAAAAGGAGATGTTGAACTAATAGGTGTTTTCGATACTAATCAGGAGCAATCAAAAGCTATTGCATCTAAGCATGGTATTACCTCGCTTAGCTCTTTAGAAGAAGCTTCAGCAGCGGACGCATTAAGCATTGTTACACCAACGATGACCCACTACTGCTTGGCTAAAGCTCTACTGGAAAAGGGCAAGCATCTGCTCATTGAAAAACCCATGACAGATAATGTCGACGAAGCAACGAAATTAGTTGATCTAGCCAAACTACAAGACTGCATCCTACAAGTTGGACACATTGAACGATTTAATCCTGTATTCAACTTTCTTCAAAATGCTGTGCAAGCCCCTCGGTTTATCGAATCACACCGGCTTTCGCCATACCCCGCTCGAAGCATGGACATTGGAGTAGTTCTAGATCTAATGATTCATGATTTAGACATCGTTCTTACCTTTGTCCCTTCTCAGGTAGAGCATGTCGACGCAACAGGAGTTAAAGTATTGAGTCCATCTGAGGATATCGCCAATGCACGTTTGCGTTTTTCAAACGGATGTGTTGCCAACTTAACAGCCAGTCGTGTTAGCCCAGAACAAATGCGAAAAATTCGGGTGTTTAGCGGCGGAGAAGAGCCGAGCTATATCTCCCTCGATTACCGTGAACAAAAAGGCTTCCACTACCGATTAGCTAAGGAAGGAGAAAAGGAATCCTCATTTCTGAAAAAACTCCTTGTTGCTAAAAATAGCAGTATAGTCAGTCAATTTGGAGGTAAAAAGGTTTTAAGAGAGCCAGTCCCCATCGAACATAAAGAAGCACTAAAAGTAGAGCTCGAAAGTTTTGTAAACTGCGTCAAAAGAAAAAAGGAACCTATTGTAAGCGGCGAATCTGCTAGGCAAGCCATCGAGTTAGCACTGGAAATCACACGACAGATTGAACGGCAAACCCAATAGTCTATTCTTTAATTATTATAGTACTTTACCTAGAATTTTATCCCCCTCAACAATCCCCCCACTACTAATAGGCCGATTGTCGCCTAACACAAAATATTCATCCTCTTCAAGCTTAAGAGGAATCAGCCTGGCCCTGATTCGTCCCTCCCCAAATTGGTCGTACACCTCACCGTTTATAGCAAGCTCCCCACGACGGATGCTAATTTGTTCTCCTGGCAAACCTATTATGCGCTTCAGATAAAAGGGCTTACTTTGCCAATTTTTGCCTAAAACAACTATATCCCCTCGCCTAGGGGGCTCATTTGCATATTCTAAAGTATGCATCCATAGGGTCTGTCCGTTAACAAAAGTAGGATCCATGCTCTTGCCATCAACTAATATTCGCCGATACCGCGGCTCCCCATCAGGGAAAAAATAAAACGTCACAACCCCACTTATAATCAACAGGATTATCAGTCGAACCACAGTCCACCGGATATTACTACCGATCAAAATTCGCTGCCAAAGCCGAACCTGTTGTGAAGCTGTAACTTTTTCAGAACTCACAAAAGAATTGTTCCCACCAAATCAAAGGTTGGCAAGCCGCTTAAATCAGAACAGTTTTTACTTCACGCACGTCACCCCAAATCCCAGAATCTGCATATGAAAAAATGGCAAATAATAAAGATCAGCGCTGGAGTGCTTATTCTTATATTTTTGCTTCTTTCATTTATAAAGCGCGATCGCGGTCCTCTTATAAAAGGAAGACCTCTTGAATTATGGGCACAAGATCTGCTGATTACAGCCGATCCCATTAAACATAACGCTGCTAAAAAAGCAGTTTCTCAACTAGGGACCAACGCTATCCCTTGGTTACGCAAAGCGCTGCTTTATACCGATCCATTTTGGAAAAAGACTTTGCTTAACATAGCCGAATCTACCCCTTTTATTGATCCTAAAAACATTCATCTCTGGGCCAATACCTACGAGTTAGCGGAAATCCGAGCTGGCGGAGTAGCTGGGTTGGCTGAACTAGGGCAATTGGCAGCTCCGGCCATACCAGATTTAGTTGAAGCTCTCGGAGATCCTAATCACTTAGTATTTAACAATGCTCTCTTAACGTTAAATGGCATGGGAAAGCTACCTTTAAATGAGATCACCAATAAACTTAGCCGTGTTCAAGGCCAACATCAGACGAGGATGCTGCACGTGCTGAGAAATATGCAGCAAGAAGCTGTTGGCTCTGCCCCTGCACTTGTAAGAATCATCGAAACCCAATCAGGAAGTAATGAAGCAAACGCAGCTATTGCCGCGCTATCAACCATGGGTATAAAAGCAGCGCCGGCAGCAGTTCAGCTGGCTATAAGTAGTCGGTATGAACTTCGTTTTGCTGGTTTCAATGTGCTGTCGCGATTATTCCCTGCAGAACATGAGCTTTGGGTAGAATTAAAATCTAACATTCAACTGGGGCACGAAAATGAAAAGGAAGTTTTCCTAGCACTACAAAATGTCTGGGGACATTCGGATGAACTTTATAACTCTTTGTCAGATGCCATATTTCGCGGGTCCCCTCAATCTTGTGAGGCAGCAATTCTGCTAATGCACAAGGCGGCCAAACGCGGGAATTCTTCCGCACGAAAGTTGCATAAGCTGCGAAATGAAACTTTAAATTCATACCCAAATATTCAAGCAGCCCTAGAAAAAATTGCCGCGCCTAGCGGCGGCTTTTCGAAGTTTGAGCCGGCGAAAAATACTTTAAAGTGATTCCTCTTGGGTCCCGATCCATCCCAAAAACGGCAAAATCAAAAAACTTGCCTATTTTTTCGTCTGAAGGGAGTAATGAAAAATCCAGCCACTCATCAAGATCGGATTCATAAATATCATCCATCACTATTGCACTATAAATAACTTCTATTATTCCGCTTTCACGTATCCATCTCGCATAGTCTTTAATCGATGACTGCCCATCTAGATAACCAAAAAACCCAGATTTTAATCCTCCAACTTGTTCTGCAGCTTTAGACAAGCCAGAGCGATAACTCAACGCCCTATTCGAACTCCCATCAAGGTGCGACTGAAGCAAATCGGGATTAGTCGACCATACGAGATAGCCATCCTTTACCCCAAAAAGAATTCCTGTTTTTAAATCTCCTCCATCAGCAGAATCCAAAATAAAGTCAAAACTATAGACTGAGTGATCTCCCAATTTTCGAGGCAACATTGTTGCTTCGTTTAAAGGGGGCGGAAGGATGCCTGGAATTGCTCCGATAGCCTTAATTAATTCATCAGGATTAGGAGTGCTAACTAAGCCTATAAAAGAACTAAGCCCTTCGGGTCTCTGATTCTTCAGGTCGTCCTCCAGTTGATATAGAATTATGTCATCGCCAAGATTATTGAAAAAACTTTTTTTAAAATCGAAGTTTTGGTCTTTATCCTTACCCAACAAATTAACAGTAAACTCTACCATGCTTCCAATGTCAGGAGCCATATCGTTTAGTAGGTTTTCAAGATTGCTCCAAGTAGCCGCAATATCGATTCTCCATCGCTGAAAGAACTGAGTGTTAGCTGGAACGAATTCAGCAGGAGCGCTATCGATCCGTTTCATTTCCAATAAACCAAGAAATCCTGTTCTTTTTTCCTCAGGCAAACCAATAAAAATATCGAAACAAGATCCATCTTTCTGCTCTTTAAAAACAGCCGCCATAGATCGGAAGCTATCTAGGCTTAAAGAGTTTAGTATGTCCTGAATATTCAAACCTAACTCAGCGCCATCAGGCGCACTGCTAATTAGCTGAGGGAGCACTTGATTAAAGTCAGCCCAAACATATGCGTCAGCAGTATCGAGAACTGCGGCTTTATCGGATGCAAATGTGGGGTTAGTAGAAAGCGAATCAGTTCTATTACCATTAAATCTTTCTAACATCGCTTCAAGTAAGTCCGTATCCGTCCCCGCAAAAAACAATCCCTTTTCTCGGCCCAAATGTATTACCTCTTTACCGTCAGCACCAATCAATGAAGTAAATTTTTTACGACTCAATGTAGTCCGACTAACTTTGCGCCCTTTTCTTTTCCAATCTCTCTCTAGCCGAGAAATTATACGGCCTAAAGTAAAAGTTTTTTTCCCTGCATCAATTAATAATAGAAAGCCTGGCTGTTCCGCTGGAGCCTTCCCTTGCACTATCGCAAAAGCTACAGTCCCACTTGCAATCTCTTCAAACGGTTTAATATCGATTCCGAATCTTTCTTCAATATTCCCTAATACTTTATCCTCAAATCCTTTCTCTAATTTTTCCCGAAACGATTTTACCTCGACGCTATTCCAAAGCCGGCCCATTACTCCTGAGCTAAAATCCCGCTCTGCCGCAGCATAATCAGGAAAAGCGGCCAGAAAAACTGTCTCAGCAGGAAATAAGTCCTCCAATGCTTGGGCTGCGATGTTAGACGGCAACAAAGAAAGTGAAATTAGGCTGATCAAAAGTAATTTTTTCATTTCTTTTTTAAAAGGTGGCTTGAAATTAAGGCGTTACGTGATCTTACCCCCACAACTTGCAGCAAGTTACATATCCTGTCATGAAAAAAGTCTACACCCGATTCTCGCTTGGCCAACAGCTTGTCTCGTCCTAAATTGAAGCCCAGCGATGTATTGAGATTTGTAAACGCAAGGTTTCCAATTCCAATTCGATCAAACTTATGACCATAGTTTTCCTTTAAAGGCTATGAAGAAAACTAAATTTTAATGAAAAAAATCACGGACTACCTCGAATTCAACAAAAATAAATTCACCGAAGAACTAATTGAGTACCTCCGTTTCCCAAGTGTCTCAGCTCAAAGCAAACATAAGGTGGATATGCAGAACTGCGCCCAATGGCTAGCCAATCACGGAAAATCGATCGGATTAAAGACTAAAGTTCATAAGACCTTGGGCCATCCTATTGTTACGCTAAAAACGAAACGCAAGCGGGATGTGAAAAAACCTCACTTTCTCGTTTATGGCCACTATGATGTACAACCTCCTGAACCACTTGAATTATGGAGCTCTCCCCCTTTTGAACCAGAAATTCGAAAGCGCAATCTCTTCGCACGTGGTGCCAGCGATAATAAAGGACAACATTTCGCACATCTTAAAGCGGTAGAAGCTTATCTGAAGACAAACACAGAACTGCCATGCGATTTAACTTTTTTAATTGAAGGAGAGGAAGAAGTTGGAGGAGAATCACTAGTAAGTTTCCTTAAGCAGAACAAGCCCGAATTAAAATGCGAAGGGGTTGTGGTCTCAGACACAGGCATGCCAGATTTAAAACACCCAGCCCTAACATACGCACTGCGTGGAGTCGCCGCTCTCGAGGTTCGACTCGATGGCCCTGATCGTGATCTGCATTCCGGGATTTACGGCGGCTCCATCGAAAACCCAGCAATTGCATTGAGTAAGCTGCTCGCACAAATGATAGACAAAAATGGACGCATCACCATTCCTGGTTTCTATGAAGATGTTATTAAACTTAGTGCATACGAACGAAAACAAATGGCCCGTGTGCCATTCAGCGAAGGCAACTACAAAAAACTGTTAGGCGTTAAATCACTTTTTGGCGAAAAAGGATTTACCCCTAATGAACATCGTGCCGCACGCCCAACATTCGAAATAAATGGACTCACTAGCGGCTATCAAGGAGAAGGCAGCAAAACGATTGTGCCAAGCTATGCTAGCGCAAAGATCACCATGCGCTTGGTTCCAAATCAGAACGCCTCCAAAATTCTCAGAATAGTGGCGCAACATTTCAAGAAACTTTGCCCTGAAACGATGCGGATTAAAGTAGAACTTGGCCACGTAGCCGATCCCTATATCGTATCACCAAAAGGACGTTTAGCCAAAGCCGCAATTAAATCTCTCAAGACTGCTTTCGGCTATGAACCCGTATTATTGCGGGAAGGAGGATCAATTCCAATCGTTGAACACTTTGCTCGAATTCTAAAAGTAGACACTTATCTACTTGGGCTGGCTCTCCCCGATGACAATCTGCATTCTCCAAACGAAAAAATGGACTTAGACGTATTTACAAGAGGTATAGAAATGAGCGCTCATCTTTGGAAAAATTTTGCTGAAGCCTGATCTATGATCAAAATACCTTTGGTTCACGAACCCAATCATAGTGTGCAAGTTAAAAGCATCTTTTCTGAATTGCCATGCTCCTTGGGATTTTTGATCATGCCAGACGATCGCTATTATGAATCATATTAACATAAACTTATTAGAAAATAGCGGGTTTTTCGCTATCATGCGAAAAGAAGCAAGTAACATATACATCTGGACAGATGCTAACGAATGAAACTCTCAGAAATCAGGAATATTCTTCGCGAGGAAGATATACAGCTGACTAAATCACTGGGGCAAAATTTTTTACACGATCAGCATCAATTGCAAAAGATCGTGGCACTAGCCCAGATTGAGCCTAATGACCAAATACTTGAGATCGGCCCCGGGCTGGGCCCTTTGACAGAACCCTTACTTAAGGCAGCTGGCCACGTAACAGCTATTGAAAAAGACCATCGCTTAATCGACTTGCTAAAACTAAAATTTGCAAATCATAGTAATTTTAGCCTTCAGCACGCGGACGCACTCCAACTAATTCGCAAAGCAAAACATAACTGGTCTCAACACAAACTGGTTGCAAACTTACCTTACTCAATCGCATCCCCACTCATGATTGATTTGGCTTGGGAAGAGCTCCGTCCGCGCGCAATGATTGTCACCCTGCAACTTGAAGTCGCCAGACGGCTTATGGCCAAGGCAGGTACAAAACAATACGGCGTACTCTCTCTGCTAATCGGCATTCACTATTTTACTGGCCAATCATTCGAAATTCCGAGGGGCTGCTTTTTCCCTGAGCCAAATGTCGATTCCTGCTGCATTCAATTAGTACGGAGAGATAACCAATTGCTTACAGTTGAAGAAACTTCCATCTTTAAACGGATCGTTAAGCGAGGCTTTTCTGAACGGCGGAAAAAACTTATGAAACTACTCAAATATGATTGGCCTACTGAAGCAGTTGTAGCCATTTTTAAGACTCTTGGACTAGACGAACAAATTCGAGGTGAAAAAGTATCACTCGAACAGTTTGTTGGAATGACTAAATACCTCAATCAAACACAACGCTAATGAGTGAGGAAATTTTTGATGTCGTAAACGAGCATGATGAAGTAATTGGCCAGCAGCCCCGTAGCGAAGTACATCGATTGGGGCTGAAACATCGTGCAATTCATTTATTAGTGTACAATTCAAAAGAAGAACTTTTCCTGCAAAAACGATCCCCTAAAAAAGACTGCTTTCCTGATACTTGGGACTCTTCTGCCTCTGGCCATCTTGATGCCGGCGAAGACTACGACTCTTGTATTCTTCGTGAACCTAAGGAGGAATTGGGCCTTGAGCTTAAACAGCCTCCCGAACGTTTGTTTAAGATCGATGCTTGCGCAGAAACCGGCCAAGAATTTGTATGGATTTACAGATTATTCCATGAAGGCCCATTTCAGTTAGACCCTGAAGAGCTCTCAGACGGCGGCTGGTTCTCAAAGAAAGAAATTGATGATTGGGTCGCCAATGCCCCAGAGGATTTTGCTCCTGCATTCATCCTCATATGGCAAATGCTTAAACCAAATTAACATTTGTTTTTACTTGCGAGCCTCAAATCAGCATGCGTGAATCCTAAAAGTTTTGAAGCTAAAGCCCAAAATGCAAAAACCCAATTTCATAATCATCACATATAAAGCTATTTGGAATTTGATGATGATTAAACGCTTGATATGGTTTGGATTATTAACCTTTTCTATATTATCAGCAGCTCAGGCTGATTGGCCACAATTTCGGGGCCCACTTGGGACAGGATTCATTCCAGATGGAACGAGACTCCCAGCTGAATGGAGCGAATCAAAAAATATCTCCTGGAAAATTGCTTTGCCTGGCCGTGCTTGGTCTTCTCCTGTGGTATCAGAAGATACTATATGGCTAACTAATGCCGATGAAAAAGGGCACGAACTTTCCGCAATTGCTATAGATGCCAAGAAAGGAAAAGTTTTGTATTCAAATCGGTTATTCTACGTTGATGAACCTCAGTACGCTCATAAATTCAATACTTACGCATCTCCAACGCCGATCATTGAAGGCAGTCATGTTTATCTGACTTGGGGAGCTGCTGGTACAGCCTGCATCAATACCAAAACAAAAAAAGTTCTTTGGACCCGTGATGATTTTGTGTGTGATCATTTCCGAGGCTCAGGCTCATCTCCAATTCTTTATGAAAACCTTCTAATACTTACTTTTGATGGAGCCGATTTTCAGTATGTTGCTGCACTAGATAAACACACAGGAAAAACAGTATGGAAAACTGATAGAAGTGTTGATTTCCAGGACCTTGGGTCTGACGGCAAACCTTTTCGTGATGGAGATATGCGCAAGGGGTACTCTACACCGCATATCATCCACCATAATGGACTAACACAATTAATTAGTATTGGTGCAATGGCTTGCTATGCATACGAACCACTAAGCGGTAAGGAAATTTGGCGAATCACCGAAAGGGCGCAACACTCAGCTAGCACGCGCCCCGTTTACGGACACGGACTGGTATTTTATCCAACCGGTTTTGCCAAAGGCCAACTATTAGCGGTCGACCCCGGAGCAAAAGGAGAGGCTGCTAATACTCATATAAAATGGAGACTAAAACGCAGCGTAGCTAATAAGCCATCTATACTATTGATTAAGAACCATATTTACATGATTGCCGACGGGGGGGTGGCCTCATGCGTAGAAGCCAAATCTGGCAATGTCGTATGGAATGAGCGTATAGGCGGCAACTATTCCGCTTCACCGGTCACAGATGGAAAGCGTATTTTCTTTCTTAGCGAAGAAGGCAAAACTACAGTCATCGCAGCAAAACCAGAATATAAAGTGCTCGCGGTTAACCAACTTGACAATGGATTAATGGCGTCCCCGGCTATTCATAAACAGGCCTTCATACTTCGAACAAAGACTCACCTCTACCGTATAGCTAAATAAAAAACCTTAGGCTAGTAGCGCAAAAAAAAAGGGACCCACAAGAGGGGTCCCTAAAAAAATTTTGAAGAAGCTTTAGGCTTCCGGCTTTTTCCAGTTTCGCTTTATAGGCTTAGTCACAAGTCCCTTCTTAATCGCCTTAGCTGTGACACGAATATATTTCACCTCACCATCTACGACCGCCTTAACACGCTGCAAGTTCGGCAGGAAACGACGTTTCACAACCTTAGTAACGTGCATTCCAATACCGCCCTTTTTCTTGGCTTTACCGCTTCGCCGGATACGACTTCCTGTAACTGGGGCAGTTCCTGTTAATTCACAAACTCTAGACATTTGTACCTCCCCTCCTTAATCGGGGGGGGAGCAAACTACTGGAAAAACTAACCCTTACAAGCCTTTTTTCATTTTTTTAAAAGTATACTGTAATTGACAATAATATGAATTATAATTAATTTAATCAACTAATCGCGCTAAGAAGACCATGAAGATTTCCTGCCCAAGCTGTGATCAGAATTTGGATATTCCTGAGGAACTGGCCGGGCAAACAATAGACTGCCCGGCCTGCAACGAAAGCCTGATCGCTCCAAAAACAGCGACCCCAGCTCAAGCCAAACTAAAAATATCACAAACACCTAATCCAGCTGGCCTGTCAAAGACACAAATCTCGAAGCGACAATCAACGCAAGGCGCCCACTCAAACGAGGCCCTGCGCAATTTAAGTAATGATATAACTCAAGGCTCCCAAACAACAATGCATGTTGCAAGTCACTTGACGGGATCCAGAACTCAGTTGAGGGAAACAAGTGCTTCAAAATTCTCGGGATCAATGACCTCTATGATTGTTGGAGTATTTGTAGTCGGAGTTATTTTATTCAAATTGGGCTTCGGAGGAGACCTATTCAAAGGCGGGGTAGTTAAAATCCACGAACGAATAGTCTCTATCGAAGACAAAATGACCGATTCTTACAATTCATCTGATACACCACAAGATGCATCCACAGCTGTTGCAGCAGCTGTTGCAAAACTGAAAAAAATCAAAACAGAACATTTGAACGAAGAATACAAAGCCGCGCTGCAAGACTACATCAAGGCTCTTCAAAAATGGAGTTTGGCACTTAAAAGAGGAGACTTAAAAAAAGCGGATGAGTTTGATGACCTGCGAATCGACGAAACACGGCGGTTAAATGAGATATACAAAAAACAACCTGAGATCGTGACGCCACTTCGGTTTTAAGTAATCATCTCCAGTACATGCCCCTAAAGTTACAAGCATATCTTATACTTTGGTTTTGTGCCGGCCACACGATGGGGCAGGCGGAACAGCCCTTGGACCTTCAAGTACTGCAGGGAAACCAAAAGCAGGTTCTTTGGAATACACTCATAGCTGAAAGTCGGCGCCTTGACCAAGAAAGGGCAAAGCAATTGTCCAAAGCACTAAAATCCCCCGAAAGCCTTCAGCAACATTTGGTTGCCCTAAACAATAAGTACCGCAAAATAATCGGAACATTCCCGAGCAAAACAGCCCTAAACGCTCAAGTTACTGGGCGGCTCAACGGAACTAGTTACCGAGTGGAAAAGGTACTTTTCGAAAGTCTTCCAAATCATCACGTCACAGCACTTCTATACCTCCCATCAAAAGGCAACGGCCCATGGCCTGGGGTGCTGTTTGCCTGCGGACACTCCGCCAATGGCAAAGCATATCCAGCTTACCAAACCGCCTGCGCTTTGCTTGCTCAAAACGGATTTGTCGTTCTTAGCTACGATCCAATCTCACAGGGCGAAAGAACGCAGCAGCCCAAAGCACAACGCTACGGCACGACTACACACACTCTGCTTAATCACGGTTCACGCCTGGTCGGCCGGAGTGTTGTATGGTATTCGGCTTGGGATGGGATGAGATCTATCGACTACCTGCTCTCGCGGCCTGAAGTTGATAATTCAAAACCAATAGGCATGACAGGGACAAGCGGAGGAGGAACGCAAACCACATTTCTAATGGCGCTAGATGAGCGTATTGGGCCAGCTGCACCATCGTGTTACACGATGCAGAGGACAGATAAATTCTTAGGCCAAAGTGGCCCGGCTGACGGATGCCAACATTTGGCATCAGAAGGACTAAACGGAATCGATCACATCGATTATACCTTAATGCGACTTCCCCGGCCGACCAACATTCTCGCTGCAACTAAAGATTTTTTTGAGATCGCCTCAACACGAAAAACAATACTCGATGCAAAGGCGGTATTCTCGACACTAGGTCATCACAAACAATTCTCCTATTATGAATGTGATGCGAAACACGGCATGCATGTCGGCCATCGGCAGGAAGCCACACGCTGGATGCTGCAATGGCTTTACAACAACCCATTTTCTGTGACCGAACCCAAAAACATTCAATTGTTCACCGACGCTGAGTTGCAAGTAACAAATAGCGGACAGGTTTTCAAAGAATTTGATAATGAAGCGGACGTCGCAGCTATCAACTTGCAACTTGCAAAAACCCTAAAAAAGAAAAGGAAAAGCTTTTGGAAAAATGACAGCCAAAAAGCTTTGGCCAAGGTCCGTAAGTTGATTGGGCTTCCTAAGTCGAGAGGCAAAGCGAATGCCCAAATGGGCAATCGGACAACCACCAAATGGGCAAATGTGGATAAATTTGTTTTCGAACAACACGATGGCATGCCTGTTCCTTCACTGCTTTTTCGACCATTGAACCATGACGGGATGAAAATAGATGTAGTCATAATTGCAAATAGCCTGGGAATGAAACACGCCATTCAGTCTGGGGCTGTACGAAGATTACTCAACGAGCAGACAGCAGTGCTCGCCGTTGACTTGCGAGGGTTTGGCGAGACAAAAGATCATGGAAGCAATCAGAAATACCAAAGCCATTCTCACCGCATTGCTAACGTTGCCACTCATATCGGCCGACCATTACTTGGACAGCGTGTCGGCGATCTGCTTTCCGTGGTTGATTTTATCGATAGTTTTGAATCTACAAATAATATTAGATTGATTGGAGCACAAGCAGCCGCACCGGTGGCACTGCATGCCGCAGCATTGGATAATAGAATATCGGAAGTATCGCTTGAAAAAACTACTGTTGATAGCTGGATGGAAGACGTGGTCGCAAAACCTCTCCGAAGCAATATGGCCGATCACATCGTCCCAAATGCTCTATTGTGGTACGACCTTCCAGACCTTGCGCGCTATTTGGATAAGCGCTTGAAGCAATGATCGAATTTTGGAGTTGTATCCGATAACTTTGTAGGTAGCTTCGAACGAAATATATTTAGCTAATTCTAAAAAAAAATTGGCCAGAAGTGAAAATTAGCTAATTATTGCGTTACCTCGTTGTCTTATGAAATTTTCTGATCACGAACACGCTGTACGCCGGATGATGCGGGCACCCAAAACGCGCCGTGAGATGCTCAAGCAACTTGGAGCCGGTTTTGGAACCATCGGCTTAGCGGGACTAATAGCTGACAAAAATCCATTTGCTTCGACATTATATGGAGATACCTCTCCGCTAGCACCCAAAGCACCCCACTTCGCACCTAAAGCAAAACGGATCATTCAATTGTTCATGCCTGGAGGCCCATCACAGGTGGACACCTTCGATCACAAACCGGCCCTCAAAGAAAATGCCGGGAAACGCCCGAGCCTGGTCGATCGAAAAACACTCAGAAATACGAAGAACGGGTTAATGCCATCACCTTTTGGCTTTAAGCAATATGGCCAGACTGGAAAGTGGGTTAGTGATATTTTCCCGGAGGTAGGCAAGATGGTAGATGATATTTGCTTCATTCACTCCATGCATACAGACATCCCAGAACACGCCGGGGCCATCATGATGATGAATGTCGGACATATACAGCCGAACAGGCCAAGCCTAGGTTCTTGGCTGGCATATGGCCTTGGCAGTGATAGCGACAATCTTCCGGGATTTGTAGCAATGTCACCAAGAGCACAGCCGAGGGGTAAGCTAGCCAACTGGGGGAGCTCTTTCTTGCCTGGGGCGTATGGAGGCTCGTATGTGAATATAAACAGCATGAAACCAGACGCCGTTATTGCTGATCTAAAGAATGGAAACCTGAATCGTAACGAACAACGAAAACAAGCTGATCTTCTCTCTAAACTTAATAAAGAATTTTTGGCACGACGTGAAAAAGACGCACAAATTGAAGCTGGTATTGAAGCCATGGAAATGGCCTTCCGGATGCAATTCAGTGTGCCAGATGTATTTGATATTTCGAAAGAAAGTAAGGCAACCCAAGCCCTCTATGGAGATAGCGAATACGCCAAAGGCTGCCTAATTGCTAGACGGCTGATCGAACGGGGAGTGAGAACCGTGCAGCTTTCTCACTCTATCGATGGATACGACATCGCATGGGATACTGGGCATGGTGATATCAAAGGAGGTCACGCACGATTAGCCAAAGCCTGTGATCAGGGCATCGCAGCGCTTCTTAAAGATCTCAAAACCCGTGGGTTGCTCGACGAAACTCTCGTTGTATGGGGGGGGGAGTTTGGACGCGCGCCAACATCTGAAGGAAAGAATGGAAGGGACCATGACCACTATGGATTTACAGTCTGGATGGCTGGCGGCGGCGTAAAACCAGGATACAGCTACGGATCCACAGACATATTTGGATGTTCAGCCATAGAAAACCGAGTCCATGTTCATGATCTACATGCGACCATCCTGAATCAGATGGGACTTGACCATGAGAAGCTAACTTATCGCTACAGCGGTCGCGACTATCGACTTACTGATGTGCATGGCAAAGTCGTAAAGGATATAATCGCATAAAAAATTCCTAATGAGTCTCGGCCGTGTAAAATTAAAACGCCCTTGGCTTATAGCTGTTTTTGTAATTGAGATTTCCGCCTTTGCAACGCCTGACTTTCAGAATGATATACGCCCAGTACTAGCTAGACATTGCTTTAAATGTCATGGGCCTGACGAAAAAACAAGGGAGGCCAATTTGCGATTGGACGTTCCTCCTAAAGAAGGTTTATTGATCAAACTAATTGATCGAATTAATCACAAAAACCCTGATGAGATAATGCCTCCAACATCGGCGAAGAAGCCCTTATTAGAATCTCAAAAACAATTATTAGTGGAGTGGATTCAAGCTGGAGCTAAATATACTAAACATTGGGCCTTCATCCCTCCGAAGGCTTATTCTTTGCCAAAGATCCGTCAGCCCAGCTGGCCAAGTAATGATCTAGATTATTTTATACTAGCTCGCCTCGAAGCCAACGGACAAACGCCCGCTCCTGAAGCTAATCGCTACAAATTAATACGCAGACTTTCACTAGACGTAATAGGGATCCCGCCGACTCTCGAAGAAATTCGTGAGTTCGTGGAAGATTCAAAGCCTAATGCCTATGAACGACTAGTAGACCGATTGTTGGACCGACCAGAATATGGTGAACATTGGGCATTACCCTGGTTGGATTTAGCGCGCTATGCAGACACTAACGGATATGAAAAGGATCGGCCACGTTCAATATGGCCATGGCGCAACTGGGTAATCAATGCTATCAACGAAGACCTTCCGTTTAATCAATTTACCATCGAACAAATCGCTGGCGACATGTTGCCTGAAGCCACGCAAAGCCAACGAATAGCAACTGGCTTTCATAGGAATACGATGGTCAACGAAGAAGGAGGGATCGACCCACTAGAATTTCGTTTTTATGCAATGGTTGATCGAGTCAACACGACCGCTACCACTTGGCTTGGGTTAACACTTGGATGCGCTCAGTGTCACACTCATAAATTCGATCCCGTACCTCATCGCTCGTATTATGAAATGATGGCATTTCTGAATAACAGTACCGAGCCCGAATTATCACTATTTACTCCAGAACAAAAAAAACAAAAAAAAATAACTGAAAACCAAATCATAAACCAACTTTCACATTTGCCCATAGATCAAGCTAGTTACGAGACCTGGCTCAAATCCAAAAAAAGAACTTCTGTGTCATGGCATACAATAATCCCTACAAAAATGAAGGCGAACATCGGCTGGCTAGAGTTGCTTGAAGATCAATCTATTTTTGCTCGCGGCGATACTAGTAAGCACGACACTTACGAATTTGAATTTAAAGATCTACCTGAAAACATTACTGGTCTGCGTCTTGAAGCGCTGCCAGATGAACGGCTGCCAAAAGGTGGACCAGGGCGCGCTTATTATGAGGGCCCAAAAGGCGATTTCTTTTTGAGTGAAATCGCTATTCACTCAGATGGAAATTCATTGGAAATAACTTCTGGCACAGAAAATTATGCAAAACAATGGATAGGAAGCGGCAAATCTAGTGCGATGGCGGCTGTAGATGGAGATCTACAAACTGGCTGGTCGGCTAGCGGACGAGAAGGAAAGCATAGTCAGGCGGTATGGCAATTAGCTAAACCTCTGACCACTTCAGTCATTAAGCTTCAACTTGACTTTAGCCGTCATTATTCGGCAAGCCTTGGCAGATTCCGCTTATCAGTTACAACCCAAAACCCTCCGTTTAAAGCAAAAGAATTGCCAGGCGATATCGAAGAACTTCTTACCAAAAGAGATGAGATGCGCAACCAAGCAGACCGTAATAAGCTCCGGTTATATTATATTAAAAACGCCAAAGAAAATTCCAAAGCCCGAGAGAAAATCTATAAATTATATAAAAAATTACCTTCACCACCTACTACACTTGTAATGCAAGAAAGGCCTGTCTCCCATTTGCGGGTGACTCATCGCCATGATCGCGGTGAATTTCTATCTCCGCGAGAAATAGTAGAACCTAAAGTGTTACCTTTTCTGCCTCCGCTGGATAAAGACATGCCGCGAAACCGACTTGGCTTTGCTTATTGGCTAGTAGACCCAAAGAACCCTCTTACCTCGCGAGTTGTAGTAAATAGACTTTGGTCTGCATTATTCGGAGAAGGAATCGTGAAGACTACAGATGACTTTGGCTATACTGGCGCCTATCCAACAAATCTAGAGCTACTAGACTGGCTGGCAATTGAGTTTATCAGCCAAGGCTGGTCTCAGAAAAAAATTCTGCGCCTAATCC
>CETI01246406.1_pt1 | contig 16763 bp, 16 predicted proteins | sample 361441 | NCBI WGS metagenome assembly CETI01 (sample SAMEA2622478, study PRJEB7988) | marine metagenome | biome: marine biome (ENVO:00000447); feature: deep chlorophyll maximum layer (ENVO:xxxxxxxx); material: "saline water (ENVO:00002010), including plankton (ENVO:xxxxxxxx)" | depth 90 m | reverse complement strand
ACTAATAGCTCAATTGGCTTGATTTATGCACTGAAAAAAATTTTAATCAGGTAAAGATATTGAATTTCTAACTTGTCATAATTAAAGTTAATTTTAATTATATGAATAATGAAAAAATAAGCCTTAAAATTAAGAAAGTTGATTTAGAGACTGCATTAAATTTTTCAAATAAATCTAATCTAACAACTTTTTTTACCAATCCAAACACCATTAGAAATTTTAAATTTAAAATAGATTGGTGGATAGTTTACAAAGGTGAAGAACCTTTATGTCTTTGGCCAATTAATAAAGATAATGATAAAATTGTAAAATTGCCGCTTTTTTTTTATTATTTTGGACCCATTTGGTCAAACAATTTTATACAATTAAGCGATCATTCTATTTTGTCTAAAAGAAATAAAGTTATAGACGTTTTCGTTCAAAAATTTCTTAAGGAATATAAAAATTTAATTTGTCAATTTCATTATACTGATCATGATATGAGATATTTTTTATGGTGGAACAAAGATAATTATAAAAAATTTGAAATAATTCCAAAGTATACTTCTATAATTGAAAATATAAATGAAAAAAATGAAAAAGAAATAATTTCTGGGTTTAGGGAGTTAAGAAAGAGAATGTTAAAAAAAGCCCAAAAAAATGATGATATATATTTTGAGGATAATTTTTCTTATGAAGAAATATTTCATTTATATAAAAACACTATTGAAAAAAAAAAACAAACTTTTGAAAAGACAGTACCAGATTTAATAAATTTTTTTCACAAACTTTGTAACAAAGGAACTTGTAAAACAATTGGTTACAGAGAAAAGAAAAATCAAAAGCTAATTTCTGTAATTTTACTAGCATTTGAAAAAAACACAGCAAATGTAATTTTAAATTTATCATCTGATCAATGGAAAGAGAGCGGCATAACAGCTTTGAATATGCTATCCGCAATAAAATATTCTAAAGAAAACAAAATTGTCAATTTTGACTTTAATGGAGCTAATAGCCCAATTGGTGCTGACGATAAACAAAGTTATGGAGGAAAATCCAAGCTTTATTTTGAAATTAAATTAAATAAGAATTAATCAAAATTATATTTCATTATAATTTTTTTATGTTCATTTTTTATAATAAAATTGATTTTTGCGTTCATTCTTCTCCAATTATATTTTTTATAAAAATTAATCATATTTTTTTCACAGTATAATATTGCTTTTTTATTATTTTTTTCTATTACAAAATTATTTAGGAACATAAGTAAATTTGAAAATTTCTGATTTCTAAATTTTTTCCTAACTATAATTGTATCAAAATGCAAATAATCAATTTTTTTATTTTTTATTTTTAATTTTGAATTTCTTAATAGAGTATAACCTACAAGAATTTTGTTAATATAAATTAAATTATGAATATCGTTTTTTTTTATATTTTTTAAAAAATGCCTCTTTTGGCTTTTAATTCCATATTTCCAATTAGTATCTTTTAACTTTAATATATCTTCTTTAGAATTTTTTGATAACTTGCTTGTGGTTAAAGAAATAAATTTTAACATTTTGTAATGCTAGTAATAATTCAAGCCAGGTCAAGTTCAAAAAGATTTCCAAAAAAAATTCTTTATAAAATAAAGAGTATCCCAATAATTATTCATGTAATAAATAATGTGATTAAATCTAGATTTGTATCAAAAGTGGTTGTGGCAACTTCAAATAAAAAAACTGATAATGGCCTAATATCAATTTTAAAAAAAAATAGGGTTGATTTCTATCGTAGTAGTTTGAACAATGTTGCTTTAAGATTATTAAATACTGCAATTAAATATAAAAAAAATTCTTTTATAAGAATTAGTGGGGATAGCCCTTTAATTAATTTTAAGATAATAGACAAAGCGATTTCTATTAAAAAAAAAAGTAAAGGAAAGTTTGATATAATTACAAATGTTTTTCCTAGAACATTTCCAAGTGGTCAGTCTGTTGAGATAATTAAAACAAAAACGCTTAAAAAAAACTTAACTAAAATGAGCATTTATGAAAAAGAACATGTTACCCCTTTTTTTTATAGTCATTATGATAGATTTAAAATAATTAATTTCAAAAGTAAGAGTTATAAAGGAAAATTAAAAAAGTATAGTGTAGATAATAAAAAAGATTTAAAAAATATTTTAAAAGAATTTAAAAATGATTAAAGCTGGAATTATTGGTTTAGGTATTGGAAAAAAGCATTTAGATGCTATAGAGAATTATAGAAATTCAAAGGTGGTTTGCGCATTAGAAAAAGATAGGAAAAAAATAATTTCATTAAAGAAAAAATATAAGCATATAGATTTTTATAATGATGAAAAATCTTTTTTTAGTAGAAATGATGTAAATTTAATTTCAATAGCTAGTTATGATGAATTTCACTATTCACAAATACTAAAATCAATTAAAAAAAAATGGCATATTATTGTTGAAAAACCAATATGCTTATCCCCAGCAGAACTGAAAAAAATTTATTATCTTGTTAAAAAGAATAAAATAAAAATAACTACAAATTTAGTACTAAGACAAAATAATTTATTTTTAAATTTAAAAAAAAAAATAAATAAAAAAGAAATTTATTATATCGAAGCCGATTATCTTTGGGGTAGAAAAGAAAAATTATTTAATTGGAGATCTAAAACTAAAAATTATAGCTTAACTCTTGGAGCAACAATTCATATTTTAGATCTAGTTTGTTGGTTTTTAAACAGTATGCCAACAAAAGTATATGCAAAATCCAGCAGCAAAATAACAAAAAAAACAAAATTTAGAAAATTTTCATTTTCGCATTATCTTTTTACTTTCCCAAAAGACATAATGGTCAAATTAACAGCGAACGCAGTTTGTACACATCCTCATTTTCACACTTTAAAGATTTTTGAAAAAAATAAGACTTTAATTTCAGACATATTTGGACAATATTTAATAAATAAAAAAAATTATAAAAATAAATTCAATCTTAAAAAAATGAAGTATGATTATCCAGATAAAAAAAATAGAAAGAAAATTATACGAGATTTTATTGATTCAATATTGGACAAGAAGATAATAATGCCATCTTTTAAGTCAAATATAGACGTTATGACAGCTTGCTTTTATGCTGACATGTCTATGAAAAAAAATAAAGAATTGAGTATAAAATATTTGAAATAATTAAATTTTTTATAATTTTTTCTTTACCATGCAGTTCTTCTATTTCATGTCATTTTTTGGCCATCATTATTGTTCAAAATTTGAACAGTAAAGAATTAACTATAAATATTTGAAATGATTAAATTTTCCAAACACAATTTAAATCAAAAAACTTATAAAGATGTAATCAATGTAATGAAGAGTGGATGGTTGACACATGGAAAGTTTACAAGTTTGTTTGAGAATGAATTAAAAAAATTTACAAAAGCAAAATATTGTACTTTAGTATCTAGTTGTACTGCAGCTTTGCATATTTCATGTTTAGCTCTTGGTATAAAAAAGGGAGATGAAGTTATTGTGCCAGCCATGACACATACCGCAACAGCACATTCAGCTGAATATACCGGAGCTAGAGTAAAATTTGCTGATATAGATTATAAAAGTGGAAATATCAATATTCAAAGTTTTAAGAATTTAATAAATAAAAAAACTAAAGCAATTATTTTAGTCCACATGGCTGGAAGATCTTGCGACATGAAAGAAATTGTCAAAATTTGTAAGTCCAAAAATATTAAAATTATTGAAGATTGTGCTCATAGTTTAGGTACAAAATATAGAAAAAAGCATGTTGGTAATTTTGGTGTTTCAGGTTGTTTTTCTTTTTATCCCACAAAACAAATAACTACAGGTGAGGGTGGGGCAATAATAACTAATGATATAAAATTTTATAAAAAAATAAAAAGTTTAAAACAATTTGGAATTGATAAGGACATAACACAAAGAAAACGTCCTGGAGAATATGATGTTGGTTATTTAGGTTTTAATTATAGAATGACAGATTTTCAAGCAGCAATGGGTTATCAACAAATTTTAAATTATAATATTAATTTAAAAAAAAGACAGGAAATTGCAAAAAGATATATTAAAAAACTTAACCATTTGAATGGAATAACTTTGCCAAGATTTAATAAAAATGATTCATACTTTGTATTTCAAATTTTGATTGATAAAAAAATAGAAAAATTAAGATTGATGAACATATTGAAAAATTCAAAAATAGGAATTTCTGTTCACTACGGTAAAATTTTGCCAGAAATGAGTTATTATAAAAAAAAGTATAACTTTAATTCAAAAAAATTTATTTCTGCCAAAAATTATGCCGATCGAGTTATTTCCTTGCCAGTGTACCCAAAGTTAAATAATATTGAAATTGATCGTATAACTAAAATTTTAAAAAATATATTTACATGAAAAAAAAAATATTGCTCGTAGGCGGCTGTGGATTTATTGGCCATAATCTCTCATTGTTTTTGACTAAAAAAGGTCACCACGTTTCTATTATTGATAGTTTAAGTGTTAATAACTTACTAACTTTTAATGACCCTGATATTATAGATAAAGATTTATTTAGGTTAATTTTAAATGAAAGAATAGATCTTATAAATTCAAAAAAGTTAGATTTTCACGTAATTGATGCAAGAAATTATCATGCTTATTCAAAAATAATTTCTGATTTTAAACCAGACACTATAATACACTTAGCCGCTGTATCACACTCTTCTAGATCTAATAAAAATCCACATGATACTTTTGATCATAGTTTAAGAACTCTTGAAAATACTTTAGATGTGAGCAGGGAAAGAGGAACACATGTTATATACCTATCTTCGAGCATGGTTTATGGAAACTTTGATGGTGCTTCAGTAAATGAGTTATCAGATTGCAAACCTATTGGAATTTATGGAAGTTTAAAACTTGCAGGCGAAATAATGGTTAAAGCATATAACCAAGTTTATAATTTACCTTATACGATTATAAGACCTTCAGCTTTATATGGAGAAAGATGCGTGAGTCGAAGAGTAGGACAAATATTTATTGAAAATTTGCTAAATAATAAAGAGCTAAGCATTAATGGTGATGGAAATGAAAAACTAGATTTTACTTATATCGAGGATTTAATGGATGGAATTGAGAAATGTTGCATAAATGATAACGCTAAAAACGAAACGTTTAATCTTACATTTGGAAATGCCAAGAGTGTGAATGAGTTGATAAATATATTAAAGAAGAATTTCAAAGATGTTGTTGTTACTTACAAAAGTAAAGAGAAATTTAATCCTGAAAGAGGCACATTAGAGATTTTAAAAGCAAAAAGTAAAATAAATTATAATCCAAATTTTTCTTTGGAAGTCGGATATCAAAAATATATTGACTGGTATAAAGAGTTTTATTCTAGAAAAAAAATTAATGTTATTAAAGCAAAATAAATCAAAAAAATATTTTTTAAATGTTTAAAAATTTAAAAATATTATTCCCAATTTGTAGATCTATAACAGGCAATGGCCTAAGAAAGACAATTAAATTTTTTCAATCTATAAACCCAGAATTTAAATTAATAAGTTTTAAATCTGGAAAAAAAGTTTTTGATTGGCATGTCCCAGATGAATGGTCCATTAAAGATGCTTTTATTTACCATATAAAAACAAAAAAAAAATATCTTGAATTTAAAAAGAATAATTTGCATGTCTTAAATTACTCTACATCCGTTAATCTAAAAATGAGTAAAAAGAATTTGATTAAATTTATTTATACAGATAAAAAAAATAGAAATGCTATTCCATTTGTAACTAGTTATTATAAAAAAAGATGGGGATTTTGTGCTTCAGAAAAACAGAAAGTATCACTTCCTAATGGAAATTATAAAGTTTTAATTGATTCAAATTTTAAAAAAGGAAAATTGGACCTAGTAGAGGCATATATAAAAGGTAAAAAGAAAGAAGAGATTTTTTTTACTAGTTATATATGTCATCCATCAATGGCAAATAATGAATTAAGCGGTCCTGTTGTAGTAAATGAAATTTTATCTGAGATAAAAAAATTAAATAAAACAAAATTTAGTTATAGATTTGTTTTAGCTCCAGAAACTATCGGTTCAATATGTTATTTAACAAAAAGATTAAAATTGCTTAAAAAAAGAATGCTATGTGGATTCGTTGTATCTTGTGTTGGAGCTAAGGATGATTACAGTTTAATTAAGTCTCCAAGCGGAAATAATTTATCTGATCATGCATTAACAGCAGAATTAAGAGATAAGAAAAAATTTAATATATACTCTTATTTAGAGAGAGGCAGTGATGAAAGACAGTATTGTTCACCAAATGTAGATTTGCCTGTAAGTGGTTTTTGTAGAACAAAGTATGGTAAGTTTAAAGAATATCATACCCATTTGGATAATCTTAATTTTGTTAAAGAAAAAACTCTAAGAGAATCTGTAAATGTATTCAAAAATATAATTTTTTCATTTGAAAAACATTTTATTCCTAAAAGTTTAACTATATGCGAACCTTTTATGACTAAAAGATCATTATATCCAACAGTGTCATCACGCGATCATAGAGAAAGAAATATTCAAAATATGATGGATTATATCGCTTATTCTAATGGAAAGAGAAATATATTTGAAATAAGCAAAATATTGAAACTTAGTTTAAAAGATTGTTTAGAAATTTCTGAAAAATTAATAAAAAATAAATTAATCAAAATATCTTAGAATGAACTTAAATAAAAAAATAGTATGCAGCTTTTGCCATGCCTATCTTGATAATAAGTTGCGTGATCAAAAGAAATATCCTGCTTTAGTTACTTTAGAAAGATCAAATTTAAAAAAATATTCATATGTTTTTCCAAGGAATTTAAATGACTTTAAAGAGAATAAACATTTGATAAAAGGTGACTCCTTACCCAAAAAGTATCAGGACTTTAAAAAACTTCCTAGATTTGGCTTTACAGGCCTAACACAAAGTAACAACTATATTTTTGCTGGTAGTTGGAATGGTGTTTATATGCTAAGTAAAAAAAATCTAGAATTAAAGACAATATTGTCTAACAGACTTACAGCTGATTTACATGGAATTTATTATTATAAGAAAAAAATTTATTCGACCTTAGCTTTCAAGGATACATTGGTAATTACAGACTTAAACGGAAAAATTGAAAATTTTTACACTATTACAGAAGATCTAAAGGTAAAAAAAAATGATTACAATATTTTAAAAACAGATTGGCGATTTGTAACCAAACAAAGAAGAGGCCCTACTGGGATTTTTCATTTCAATCATATTAGAGTCGAGAATAATAATGTTTTTTTGACTTCCAGAAATCTTGGAACAATAATTAAGTTTAATCTTATATCAAAAAAAATAAATTTAATTTCGATGGGTCACATGAAAACATCATTAATTCATGATGGAAAAAAAAGATTTGATAAATTATTTTTTACTTCTGTAGATGGAAAAATAATTATAGTTGACACAAAAAAAAAGATATCACGGCAGGAAAAAATTATAAAAAAAAAGATTGAATACAAAAATTTTAATAATTCGCATGCTGTAGACTATTTCATTATTGGTAAAGCAAATCTTAAAAGAATACCAAAATGGTGTAGGGGTGTCGAAGTTTTAAATCGAAACAAAATTGTCACTACAGTAGATGGAGTATATGGAGCAAGTTTTTTCTCAATTGTTATTTTTGATATAAAAAAAAATATAAAGATTTCAGAATATAAATTTAGAACAAAAAAATTAAATAATTATAAATCTTTAAAATATGTTTCAGGTTTTGACTTAATTACTTATTAAATGATATTAAAAAAAATAAAAAAATCAAAAAAATGTTTTATTGTTGCTGAAATTGGCAATAATCATGAGGGAAATTTCAATTACGCACTCAAGTTGATCGATAAAGCAAAAGCTGCAAATGTTGATGCAGTTAAGTTTCAAACGTTTATACCTGATTTTTTTATTTCTTCAGGTTATAGTAATGATAGATTTAAAAGATATCAAAAGCTCGCATTAAGTTTTGATGAATTTGAAAAACTATCCAATTATTGTAAAAGAAAAAAAATTATCTTCTTTTCCACTCCTCTTGATATTAAAAGTGCAAAATTTCTTAATAAAATTCAAAAAATATTCAAAATAGCCTCATTTGATTTGAACTACTTTGAATTATTAAAAGTTGTTTCAGGTTTTCAAAAAGATTTGATAATTTCTACTGGTTTTTCAGACATTAATAAAATTAAAAAAGCGAAAAGAATAATTAATCAAAATTTAAAAGATGAAAAACTTGCGATTTTACACTGCATCTCATCTTATCCTGCAAATGAACTAAATCTAAAAGCAATTAATTTACTAGCTAGATCATTTCAAAGAAATATTATTGGGTATTCAGATCATAGTAAAGGTTATGACGCATCTTTAATATCTGTTGCTTTGGGAGCAAAAATTATTGAAAAACATTTTACTCTAGATAATAAGTTCTCTAGTTTTAGAGATCATAGTTTATCATTAAACCCTAAAGATATGAAATTATTCGTATCTAAAATTAGATTATATGAAAATCTTTTAGGCACAGAAATAAAACAAATTCTAAATGAAGAAAAAATAAACAAAAAAATCGCAATTAGAGGAGTTTACGCTTTAAGAGATTTAAAGAAAAATGAGATTTTGAATTATAAAAAACTTTATTTCGCAAGGCCGTCGGGATCTTTGACGCCTGATTTTTTAGATAAAAAAATTATAAAATTAAGAAGAAATATAAGTAAAAATAAAAAGATACAAAAAAAAGATATTTTTTAATTTATGTGTGGATTAGCTGGAACAGTTGGAATTAAACTTAGCAACAATGAGAAAAATAATCTTCTTAAAAAAATGTATAATAGAGGCCCTGATTCACAGAAATTTCAAAATATATTTAAAAATGTAAATATATTTCATTCAAGATTATCAATTATTGATTTAAAGCAAAGATCCAATCAACCATTAACAATAGGAGATTGTGTAATTATTTATAATGGTGAAATTTATAATTATTTAGAATTAAAAAAAAAATTAATTTCTAAAGGAATAAAGTTTAAAACAGAATCAGATACAGAAGTATTATTACAAATGTATAAGGTTTATGGATTAAATTTCCTAAGTTATCTTGAAGGAATGTGGGCTTTATGTATTTTAGATAAAAAAAAAAATCAATTAATAATATCAAGAGACCGATTTGGTGAGAAACCTTTATATTTTTTTCATAAGAATAACAAATTTTTTTTTGGTTCAGAAATTTCTTATTTTTTTAATTCCAATTTATTTGATCCAAAAATCAATTTTAAAAAAATTCAAGATTACCTATATTTTGGTTACAAATCTTTAAATAAATCAGAAAAAACGTTTTTCAAAGATATAGAAATATTTCCAAGTTCAAGTATTGGAATTTTTGATCTTTCATCTGGTAACTTCAAAATTAAAAAATATTGGATGCCAGAAATTAATCATGAACCATTGAAAACCATTAATAAAAGTAAAAAAATTATAAGTGATATTAGAGAAATTTTAATTAAATCAGTAAAAACAAGATTAAGATCTGATGTTGAGACTGCTTTTTTATTAAGTGGCGGAATAGATTCATCCTCTTTAGTCTCAATTGCATCTAATTTCTTGGGAAGAAAGATTAATACTTTTTCACTTGTCGATACTGATGATAGGTATAATGAAAAAAAAGAAATTGACTTTACCGTCAAAGACACAAGCTGCAAAAATCATATAATAGAAATTAATAAAAAAGATTTTTTTCAGAAAATCGAAAATAATATAAATTATTATCATGAACCTCTCCCGACAATATCTGCATATATTCACAATGAATTAATTAAGAATATAAAAAAAAATTACCCAAAAACTAAAGTTTTAATTGAGGGAAATTGTGCAGATGAAATATTTGCAGGTTATTACGATCATTATCTTCAACATCTTAAAATATGTAAAGATGTTAAAATAAAAAAATTTAATGAAAATTTACATTTTTGGAAAAAATATATTAAAAAAAATATAAGAAATAAATATTTTCAGATGCATGATATTTATATTAAAAATGAAAATTTTAGAGATCATATTTATGATGGGTATTTTGAATTGAAAAAACTTTTTATTAAAAATAATAATTATTCCTTTAAAGAAGCTTTTTTTACAGACGATCTATTAAAAAATAGAATGATGAATGAACTTTTTTATGAAGCTTCGCCAGTTATCTTAAATTCAACAGATAGAAATTGTATGATGTATTCTATAGAAAATAGAAATCCGTTTCTTGATACTAACTTAATTAATTATCTTTATTCACTACCATCTATTTTGTTTATTCAAAAAGGATATAATAAATATCTTTTAAGAGAAGCAATGAAAGGTTTATTAAATGAAAATATAAGAACAAATAGACAAAAAAAAGGATTTAATGCTTCAATAAATTCATTAATTGATTTCAAATCAAATGAATTCATAGATTTTTTTAATGAAAAATCAATTGTTGATGATTATGTAAATAAAAAAAAATTGAATAAAATTTTAAAAATGAAAAAAATGCCAAATTATATGAGTAAGTTTATTTTTAATTACGTAAATACTAAAATTTTTTTAAAAAAATTTAATTAAATAATTATGATTACTTGGTGCAAAAAATGTATTTTACCATCTACCAGGCCTAATTTAGTAATTGGTAAAGATGGCGTATGTAATGCCTGTAAAAATCATGAAAAAAAAATTAAAATAGACTGGACTAAAAGAAAAAAAAATTTAGATAAAATTCTTACAAAGATTAAAAAAAATAATAAAAGTAATTATGACTGTGTTTTGCCTGTAAGTGGAGGAAAGGACAGCACTTGGTTGGCCATAAAAGCCCTAGAGTTTGGATTAAAACCACTTGCTGTAACTTGGAAAACGCCATTTAGAAACTCATTAGGTAATCAAAATTTAAAGAACTTAATATCATTAGGAGTTGATCATATTGATTGGACAAACAATCCAATTATTGAAAAAAAATTTATATATGAGTCTTTCAAAATTTTTGGCTCAACCGCTATCCCCATGCATTTATCCATCTATAATATACCTTTGATTGTTGCGTCAACAATGAAGATACCAATAGTATTTTTTGCTGAAAACTCTGCTTATGAATATGGATATCAAAATCATTCACTAGATGGATACAAAATGACTAAAAAATTTGCAAAAACTTTTGGAGTTAATTTTGATACAACAGCTTCTTATTGGATTAAAAAAGGATTTAAAAAAAAAGATTTGATTAATTATTACGCTTTAAATAAATCAAAGAATAAAGTTTTAAGGATTTTTCTTGGACATTTTATCAAATGGGATCCAAAAAAAATTTATCAACAAGTTAAAAAACATGGATTTAAATCTGCTTCCAAACCTAAAACAGGTTTATATAATTTTGCAGATATAGATGATGATTTTATCTCAATTCACCATTGGCTAAAATGGTATAAGTTCGGTTTTTTAAGAAAATTTGACAATCTTTCTTTAGAAATTAGAAATAATAGATTAAGTCGGACTAATGCTTTAAAAATGATAAGCCCAAAAGACACAAGACCTCCTAAAGCTGATATAAAAAAATTATGCAATTATTTAGGTATTGAAGATAAACGTTTTTATAAACTTGCAGAAAAGTTTAGAAACAAAAATATTTGGAAGAAAAAAAATAAAAAATGGTTTATCCAGAATTTTATTAAAAAACAGTGGGAATGGAATGAAAATTAAAAAAAATAGAAAACCAAGAACATTTTTTGTCGGAAAAAAAAAAAATATAAAAATAAAACATCTTGCCGATATATTTTTAAACAATAATGAGTTATTAACTTTTAAAGACAATAAAAGTGAATACGATTTTTCCAAAAAAAATTGGGGGTATTACTCAACTCCCTCAATAAATTCTAGGCTAAAGAAGTTTGATTATAAAGTTTGTTTGGTTAAAAACACTTCAGACAAAAGATATTTTATTTTTACAGTCAAAAATACAAAAAAAAAAGAATTTAAAAAATATTTGAGCACTGAAAAATTAAAGGTAGTGTTTTGGTTTACTAATAATATTTTAAAAAAATTAGATGAATTATATTTATAAGTGTTGTGAACAACCTTCATACAAAGTAAAGTTTAAATATAATAGGCCTCCTGAGGGTGAAATTATATTTAATATTAAAAATTATAAAAGAGTTTTTAAAAAATGTAATAATTGTAGTCATTATTTTAATTTTCATAATTATGATTTAGAAAAAAAATATGAAAAAGAATATTTTTTAAAGACTTATAAAAATTTAGAAAAATTAGAAAAAATTTATAAAAAAATTAAAAAATTACCAAAAAATAAATCAGATAATTATCATAGAGTAGAAAGAATTTTAAAATTTATAAAAAAAAAAAATATTAAAATAATTAAAATTGCAGATTTAGGATCAGGGATAGGAATCTTTCCAAAAAAAATATCTGAATTTTATAAAGTTGATTGTTATGAAAAAGGAAAAATTTTTATTAATTTTATTAAAAAAAAACTAAATTTAAACTGCTTTGATATAAAATCATACAATTTGAAAGCAAAAAAATATAATTTTATTACAATTAATAAAATTATAGAACATATTAAAAAACCTAAGAACTTTTTAGTAAAATTAACTAAAAACTTAAAAAAAGGTACAATTATTTATCTTGAAGTTCCAGATGTTTTGGCAGAAATAAATGGAGCAGCAAGTGAAGAATTTAATATTGAACATTTTCACGTATTTAGCCCTAAATCTTTATCATATTTATTAAAAATTTCTAATTTAAGATTATTACACATGTCTAGAATAAAAGAAAAATCTGGAAAATACACAATATATTGTTTTGCAATCAAAGATTTAAATGCAGTGTGAATAAATATAATTATAAATTTATTTAGTATTAATGAAAAAAAAAAATTTTTCTAATCAGACCCTAAGTAGTGCAAATAAAAAATTGATTAAAAATTATGATACTAAAGAAAGTTTATTATTTGTAGATAGGGAAAGAAAAGACTCAGCTTATTTGTTTTCCCTATGTGCTGCCGCTGCCAACAGTAAATTTAAAAAAAAAATATATTTATTAACTGATAAAGAAAAAAATGATGAAATTATTAAGTCATATAAAAATTTTGGTTTTCAGAATTTCCTTGAAGGAGTAAATAAATTTCAATATTTCAAAAATTTTGTTTTATTTATAAAATCCTTTATTTCGTCTATAATTTGTATCATCAAAATTAAAAATTCAAATTTTCTATGGTTTATAAATTTTTATAAAATTAATAATATTTTATTTGGAGATTTGATTTATGATACGTATATAAGATTTAATGATAAGTATACAAATCCTAAAATCGATATAAATTTTTTTAAACTATTAGTGGTTTGTACTTTTAGAGTGCATCTGCTTTTAAAGTATATTAAAAATTATAATGTTAAGATTATAATTGTAGGTACAGAGTATTATGCTTTTAATGATGGTGTCGCCTTAAGAATTTCAACATATAAAAAGGAAATAAGAAATTTTACATTCAGAAGGTTTAACAAAAAAGGTTATTTTGAAATATTAGAATTTGATAAAAAGGTTAAATTTACAGGATATAATAGTTTACAAAACAAATTACTGTTAAAAAGATTTAGCAGATTAAAAATTAGTAAATCAAAAATAAATGAATTTTACAATAAAAGAAAAAATCTTAAATCTGCAAATTTATATACGAGAAAAACATTTAAAAGAGCTAACAAAGGTTTAGGACATAAATTTATAAGTAAAGTAATTAAATTACGTAAAAATAAAAAAATAATCTTATATGCTTCTCACGCGCTTGCCGATGCCTCTCATAATCTTGGTATTAACTATTCATTTCAAGATTATTATAGCCAGTTTAAAGAAACTTTAATCAATGTTTATAAAAATGACGATAAAAACATTTGGATATTTAGAAGTCATCCTTCATCAAATTTGAACAACGAAAGACAAAAATTATTGAACTTAATTATCCAATATCCAAAAAAAAATATTTTCTTTTGTCCATTAAACGTTCCCATAATTAAGTTAAGCCAGGTATGTGACACCGTTGTAACGGGAAGAGGGACTATTGCATTAGAATTTCTTTGTGAAAAAAAACAAGCAATTTTAGCAGGTGTACCTAGGTATTTACATAGAGGTTTAAACTTAAATTATTGCACTAAAAAAGAAAAATATTTTAAATTTATTAATCAAATTAATTACTTACAAAAACCAACTAAACATAACAGTGAATTAGCAAAAAAAATATTATATTTTTATGAAATGGGATTTTTTGTAAGTAAAAAAATTGATTATTGTGATCTAGCTAAAGACAAACAAATTTTAAAAGTATTAAACATTTTTTTGAAATCTAAGGTCACAGAAAAAGATTACAAAGAAATTTCAAATATTTTTAAAAATAAATTAGAAAATAGTAATTTTTTTTCTTTAATACGAAAAAAGATTTAAAAATGAGATAGTTTCAAGTGAAAAAGAGTGAATATATATTAGTTCTTTATTGTTCAACTCTTGAACTTTACGACATTTTTTAGCCATCATTATTGTTCAAAATTTGAACATATGGAAAAAAATCAAGAATATTTAAATATATTAAGAAAACTTAAAAAGAAACCTGAAAGTTCTCAAAGAAATTTATCAAAAAACCTAGGAATGAGTTTAGGAAAATTAAACTACTGTTTAAATGCGTTAAAAAAAAAAGGATTAATTAAAATTACGAATTTTAAAAAAAATCCTAAGAAACTTTCTTACGCGTATATTCTTACTCCTAAAGGCATTTCATTAAAAACAAAATTAACAATAAATTTTATGAAAAAAAAAATGAAAGAATATGATGATCTTAAAAATGAACTTGATAAAGAAAAAAAACTTTAATCACACTTAAATTATACGATGAAAAATATATTAAATTGATTGGTAGAAATGTTTAGAGAAATTTATAAAGTTTTATCACAAAAGGAAAAGTTGTATTTAATATTTGTTTTTTTTGGAGCCTTTTTAGCATCTTCTATGGATGTGATAGGCATTGGATCTATAGTTGTATATATAACCTTTTTATCAAATCCAGACGAAATTATTTCAAAAATTCCTTTTAATAATATTACTGAATATTTGAATTCACTAAGTGAGAATGAATTGGTAGTATTTTTTTCAATTTTTTTAGTTTCAATATTTCTTTTAAAAAATATATTTTTATTTTTTTATTTTTATGCAGAAGCTTTGATAAATAAAAAAATGGTTGTTAGAGCAAGTGCTAAAATATTAAGTTACTATTTACTACAAAATTATTCTTTTTATCTAAATACCAACTCCTCAAAAATGGTGAATTCAGTTTTAATAGAAACTGGAAGATTTGTACATTATATTTTTAGTTTTCTTCTACTTTATAGAGAAATAATAGTTCTGCTATTAATGGTAGTTTTTTTATTTAATTTCAGTTCACAATATTCATTTTTAGTCATCTTAGTTATGATTATATTTTCAGCATTATTCTTTTTAAAATTTAAAAATATTATTAAGAAAGTAGGTGTAGAAGCTACAAAATATTCTGAGCTAAATTATAAAACTCTTTACGAAATTTTTAATACGATAAAAAGCATAAAATTGTCGAGCAGATATGATTATTGGACTAAAAAATTTAAAAATTACAAAAATAAGTTTCACTCAAATCAAGTAAAAAATTATATGTTTGGCAGAATTCCAAGAATATTTTTAGAAATTGTTTCTGTTTTTAGTTTAGTAACCATTATACTAATACTTGTTTTAAAAGGAAAAACCATTTACGAAGTTATTACTTTATTAACTTTAGTTTCCTTAATAATTATAAGATCACTTCCTGCTTTTGTAAATATTAATACGGGAATAGCTGCATTAAATTTTAACTCAGAAACTTTCAAAAAAACCCTTTCAAATTTGAAGCAATTTAAAGAATATGAAAAATTTAATAATAAAAAAAAAGATCGAGCCACAATAGAAAATGTTGAAAAAATAAATTTGATAGATGTTAACTTTAGTTATTTAAAAGACAAACAGATACTTAAGAATATTTCGCTAGAACTTAAAAAGGGAGAAATGGTAGGAGTAGTGGGTAAAACAGGTAGTGGAAAAACTACTTTAGTGGATTTATTAACAGGACTAATCAAACCAGATTCAGGAAAAGTGTTAATAAACAATCAAGGTTATGAAAATATTTTTTTTGGATCAATTGGTTATATAACTCAAGATACCATGCTAATTGATGACTCAATAACAAATAATATTTGTTTGGGAATAGAAAATAAAAATATAAGTAAAGATAAATTGTTTTTTGCCTTAGAATCCTCTTGTTTATCTGAATTTATCTCAAATTTACCGGAAAAAGAGGGCACATTTGTTGGAGACAGAGGTATTAGAATTTCTGGAGGTCAAAAGCAACGTATTGGTATTGCAAGAGCAATCTATAATGATTTTGAAATTTTAGTCTTAGATGAAGCAACTAGTTCACTAGATTATTCTACAGAGAAAAAAATAATGACTAAAATTAATCAAATGAAAAAAGATAAAATTATAATCATGATTACACATAGATTATCGACATTAGATTTCTGCGATAAAGTAATTTTGCTGGAAGAAGGTGCAATAAAAGACATAGGCAAGATAGATTATATTAAAAATAAATACGAATATATATTAAATAAGAATTAAAATTTTTTTATGACAGCAAAAAATAAAATTAAACTAGTTGATTGTA
>CETI01066957.1_pt1 | contig 16900 bp, 14 predicted proteins | sample 361441 | NCBI WGS metagenome assembly CETI01 (sample SAMEA2622478, study PRJEB7988) | marine metagenome | biome: marine biome (ENVO:00000447); feature: deep chlorophyll maximum layer (ENVO:xxxxxxxx); material: "saline water (ENVO:00002010), including plankton (ENVO:xxxxxxxx)" | depth 90 m | reverse complement strand
GTAAACTCGCCTTCTATAAAGCAAACTGCAATTTTATTATTACTTGGCTCTATGCTTCTGTCAATTACAATTAAATCTCCATCTTCTAAACCAGCATTAATCATTGACTCACCTGAAACTCTAGCAAAAAAAGTGGCTTCTTTATTTTTGATTAGCTCTTGATCAAGGCTTATTCTTTCCTGCTTAAAATCACCTGCAGGTGAAGGAAATCCCGCTGATATTCCGGCATTGATTAAAAGTGCATCAAGATTAGTATTCTTGCTGGGTGTAAAAAAATTTAAATTGTTTTTATTTTTCATTTAATCTTAATAATATCATCAATTTTAGTTGTATAACAAGGTGATAAAAATTCCTGCTTCATTTTCCATTTTCGTTTTAAGTCTTGATTAGCTAACTTAATTTTTTCACCGTATTTAGAGTTGATGTAATCCATTGTCTTCATTAAAGGCTTATGTCTGTAATCTTCATTTTCAAAAATACCAAGTTGACAGCTATTATTAGGGACAAGACTAGTCACAATTACACCAGCCTTTTTATAATCTATTTTATGCTGAAACATGTTTTCAATTGTCTTTAGAGCATAGTTATTTAAAACAAAAGAAGAGTTTGTTGGATATGGTAATGTTACAACCCTGGAACAAGAATGTTGTTGTAAATCTTTTCTGAAATAATTACTTCTTATAAATACAATCATAACATTACACAAAGAATTCTGTCTTCTTAACTTTTCAGCACAGGAAAGCGAAAAAGTTGAAACACTTTCTTTTAGTTTACTTAAATCTGAAATAGGTTTTTCAAAGGACCTTGTAGTGGCTATAGACTTCTTAATCTTCAAAGCATCTAAATCTAAATTTGATATACCTTTTAACTCTTGTTGAATCTTTAATTCAACAATTGATAAATTTGATTTAACCCATTGTTCAGGCAAATTCACAAAGTCTGATGCATTTTTACATCCTATATTTTGAAGGCGCTTAGATAATCTTCTGCCTATTCCCCATATATCATTCAGAGAAAAATAATTTAACGCTTTAAATCTTTTATAATCTGTATCCAAAACATATACGTGTTTTGTTTGAGATGGAAATTTTCTTGCAATTTTATTTGAGATCTTTGCTAATGATTTTGTGGGAGCAATCCCTACAGAAGTTGGTATTCCAGTCCATTTCAAAATCTTATTTCTCATTTTTGAAGCATAGCTAAAAAGATCATAATTTTCAAATCCTTCAAATTTTAAAAAAGCTTCGTCAATACTGTATATTTCAATATCTGAAATAAACTTTGAAATCGTTGTCATCACACGATGACTCATGTCAGCGTATAAAGGATAATTTGATGATAGAACAACTACATTATGCTTATCGATAATCGACTGATATTTAAATATAGGAGCGCCCATCGGGATACCTAATTTCTTAGCTTCGTCACTCCTTGAGATAGCACAACCATCATTATTTGACAAAACAACTATAGGCCTACCGTTTAAACTTGGGTTAAAAACTCTCTCGCAAGAGACATAAAAATTATTACAATCTATTAGGGCAAACATCAATATAAATATAAGTTTTTATCAATTTAAAAATCGTAAAATTCAAGAACTTATTTAACAAAAAATAGTTTGATTACACAATCTAAAATAAGTACTTTTAGAAAATATAAATTTTTGAAATAGAATAATGAAAAAACTACTATTATCAATTCTTATTTTTAACACGTTTGTAACACATACAAATGCACAAGAAAGCGAAGATGAAATAAAATTAGACGAAATTGAGGTACTTTCTAGCCCTAGAATTGAAATTGAAAGTTTACAAAACTCCATTAGTGTTGTAAGCATTTCTAGAGAAGAAATTCAAAATAGCACAGCGACGAATGTTAGCGAGTTGCTACAACAAATAGCAGGTATAGATATTAGAAGAAGAGGAGTTGAAGGAATGCAAGCAGATCTTTATATAAGAGGAGGCTCATTTGACCAAACATTATTATTAATTGACGGAATAAAAGTAGAAGACCCTCAAACAGGCCACCACACAATGAATATGACACTGCCCTTGGAGGTGATAGAAAAAATAGAAATTACAAAGGGGGCAGCCAGTAGAATATATGGTCAAAATGCATTTACCGGAGCCATAAATATTATTACAATAAAAGACATTGACAATAATATTTCTTTGAGTCTTTCATCTGGATCCTTTGCTCAAAAGAGAGCTGCGTTAACAATACAAAAAAAATTAGAAAATTCTGATTTACTAGTTAATTACAACAGAAAAGAATCTGAGGGTTACAGATATAATACGGACTTTAAAAATGATGAATTTTTTATCAAAAGTAATTTTAAAATAAAGGATCAGAAGATCTCAGCTATTGGAGCATTTAACGAAAGGAAATTTGGTGCAAATGGATTCTATGCAAGCCCTGCAGCTATTGATCAATACGAAGAAACTCAAGCAAGTTTAATCGGATTAAGTACTACCTTCGAAAAAGATGATCTTATTATAAAGCCGAAACTTTATTGGAAAAGAAATCAAGATATGTATGTGTATTTAAGACAAGATCCATCTGTTTACAGAAATATGCACATATCAAACAAAGTAGGTGCTGAAATTAATATGGTATTAAATAACGAACTTGGTATTTTAGGTGTTGGAATCGACATATCAAACACTACATTGTCAAGTAATAATTTAGGTCAAAGAGACAGAAAAATGCTACACATTTTTGCTGAACAACAAATGAAGTTTTTTGATGATAAACTTGATTTAACTCCAGGATTAACTATAACATATTTTTCTGATTTAGCAAATAGCACTGATCCTGATTCAGCTGAAATATCAGACGGATGGATAAATATTCCACATATATATCCAGGTATTGATTTAGGTTATAGTTTTAGTGAAAAATTTAAATTGTATAGTAATTTAGGGTATACTTTTAGAATACCCACTTACACAGATCAATTTTACAGCAGTCCAACAACAGAAGGGAATGAATACCTAGTATATGAGAAAGCATTAACCTCTGAGCTTGGTTTAAAGTATACAAAAGAAAATTTTAATTTAACATTTTCTGCATATAATAGAGCAGCATCCGACGTAATTGACTATGTTAAAAATGAAGAGTCAGAGCCCTGGCAAGCGAATAATATAAGGGATATTAATACCTTAGGATTTGAGCTAAATATGGGATACAAATTTTATCTTGGTTCGTTTAATGCGCATCAAATAAATATTGGTTTTAGTAATATAAATGATGATTTAAAAGAAACCGAATTTAACTTTTCAAGATATGCTTTGAACTCATTAAAGAATCAAATAACCTCAACATATTCCTTTGAGCTATTCGATAAAATTTCTTCTACGATAGCCTTTAAGAATGCTAAGAGATTAAATGAGGATAAGTATACAGTTATTGATTTTAAAACTTCTTATAAATATGAAAAATTCACCCTATCGATTATATTAAATAATATTTTAGATACAGAATATACAGAAACGAATTTAGTACCAATGCCTGGATTCAATTCTTTAGTCGGAATCAAATACTCTGTTAATTAATATCTCTTAATTTTTGATATATAAGGTCATTTTCCCAACCTCTGTAAGTGAAATAATTAATAAAGGATCTTTTCTTTTGATTTAAAGTGCCCTTTAAGAATTTAATCTTGTTTGTCGAAAATTCATTGAAATATTCTATGTAATCCTCTTCGTTAATTTGATTGATATGTTCATTAATTATTTTTATATCAATACCTTTTGATTTCAACTCATACTTCAACTTAATTCTTCCCCATTTTTTTATTCTAAGCTTTCCTTGGATAAACATCTTAGTATATCTTTCTTCATTTAAGTAATCATTATCAATCAAATATTCAACTATATTTTTGACCAATTGTGAACTTACTTTAAATGAATATAATTTGTTTTTTACTTCCTTAATACATCTATCTTGATAAAGACAATAAGATTGAATTTTTTCAATTATTATCTTTTCATCTTCAGTAAAACTAATAGGCATAGTTCAGAGAAAAAATAAAGTTTAAACCAGGTGCTGAAATTCCTGATGAATAGGGTCTATATAATTTATTTGTTATATTCTCAACAGTAAAATTAATGTTTAGCATTTTGGAAAAGGAATATTGTGATCTAATATTAAATGTCATCCACGATGGAGAGTGTGGGTTGCCATTTTCATCTAGTGCATACATATAAGGTTTCGCCCTTTCAGACTCTGCAAGATTACTAAATGATATTTTAGAATTATAATTTAAGTATGTATCAATTGTAAAATCTCCATTATTATAAATAAAATGAAAATTACCGTAATTGGGTGGTATATGCCTAACTGGCATTGAAAAAGGTGATTGATTTAATTCATATCCAGCAATTAAATTATGTTGGGATTTGATACGAAAGTTTTTATTTAAAAACATATTTAACCCAAATTCCATTCCATAAATAAAAGACTTTGAGCTGTTTTGAAGCGCTTGAATTTGTGATAATTCTCCATCATAAAAAATTTCTGATACACCGTTACTCAATGTAAAATCATCCCTTATAAATGAATTATACAAATATGTGACATAGGATGAAAAATCTAATTCAATGTTATTCTTTGTTCTAAAGTAACCCCCAAACTCAATACCAAAAGATCTTTCTGGTTTTAAGTCAGGGTTTGGAACAACCACACTTCCAGGTTCAGAATCAAAAACCTTAGCAAGATCGTCTATGTTTGGAGATCTAAAAGCTGTATTGATATTAAACTTCCAATTATTATAAATATTTCTAACCCAGCTTAGTCCTATACCTCCAACGAACGCTCCATTTTCAAGTGTTGTATTGTCATATATAAAATCATAATAAATATTATTTTGAGATAAATCTGATTTTAACTCTGTTGAACTATATCTCACACCACTTTGGAAAAATACATCTTCAATAATTTTAGTCTTGTAATTAATATAGAGTCCCAAGGAATTCAAAGATGAATTATCAGGATATCTTGTCGAAATTGGGGTTTCAGATAAATCACTTACATTAATACTTTTAGCAGATGAACCAACATTGTTTTCTATCATCTCTAGCCCATATGTAATGTTGGAATTTTCTGATATTTTTTTAAAAAAATCTAGATTAAAAGAAAATATATCCAATTTCTCTTCTCTTGATTTTAGAAAACCGTCATTAAACCTTCTACTGTTTCTACTTTCTGAGAATTTCTGAAATGATGAGCCAAATTTTAATTCATCATAAAATTTAGTTTCTTTTGGAATAAAGGTTAATTGGCTATTAATTAATAGCCATTCCTGTGGCCCATAATACCACTCTGAATAATAAAGACCTTGCGTTCCGCCAATAACAACTTGATTCTCATCATTTCTTATCAATCTATCATACCTAGGAATATTTCCAGTTCGTGAAAAATGAATACCTAAATCAATACTCAAATCGTTGCTTGGTTGATAAACAACTTTTTGCATAAAACTAGTTTGATTATATGCTGTATTTCTTTGAATTCTTGAGTTTGGATTTGTTATAATTATATCATCACCAGCTGAATTTTGACCAACATAGCTTGGTCTCAAATAATCTGTTGGCCCATTTTTACCCATGCTTAAATCGCCGAAATCTGATTTTGAGAAACTTGACAAAAATGCTACTTTCTCTAATCCGTAGTTTAAGTCTAAGTGATACATTTTTTCATTTGAAGCTGATGAATATCTAGAATTAAGGTTTATTTTGATATAGGGATTTGATTCATTTGACAGCTTGGCTTTTTTAGTATAAAAATTCATAACTCCCCCAATGGCATCGCTTCCATATAAAACAGATGCAGAGCCCATAATAACCTCTGTGTTTTCGATATTCAAAGGAGAAATTGATATCACATTATGCATGTTTCCTCCTCTAAAAATTGCATTATTTAGTCTTACGCCATCAACCGACAAAACTAATCTGTTAGTTGAAAGACCTCTTATCATTGGGCTCCCTCCCCCTAATTGACTTTTTTGTATAAATACATAACCTCCTCTCTCAAGCAAATCTGCACTTGTCATAGGATTTGTAAATTCAATAGTAGTTCTTTTAATTTGTGTAACTTTTTTAGGCACCTCTCTGAACTTTTGTGAAAATTTAGAAGCTGATATTACCACTTCGTCTAATAGTTCATTATCATAAAATAGGAGTATAGTCTCATCAAGTTTAGATTTTACAAATTTTTGTTCCTTGAATCCATATTGATTTATAATTATAGTATCAGAATTCGAAAATTTGTCTAGTCTTACATAACCATTTTTATCTGTTGTTTGATAATAATCTAAGTTGCTAGAAACTGATGCTCCAATTACTGGTTGATTATTTTCATCAACAATCTTTAAATTTTGTGAGAAACCTATAATTGAAAAAAATAACAGAAAGTAAAATTTATTCACTATTAAAATAATTTTCTAAGCACGTCTAAAGATTTAACTACTTTAAAATTTTCAATATGTAAATTATAATACAATATAATATTATCAAGTAATTTTTTTCTCCTCATAGAAGTAATGGTTAGTTCATTACTACTATCAAAATTTGTGCCTAAAATCATATTAAATGCTATCAAATCATCACCTTCTAGTACATATTTTGAATCCTTGATATTGGAATATAACCCATGTTGTAAATCAAAATATTTATAATGATTATTTTCTATGTCAGGGTAAAAACCTAAAAACTTAGATAAATCTATTAAAAAAGCTAAATGGAAATTTGGATTAAACAATGATTTATCATAGTAAAAAATCGACTCCTCAATAAAGTCATATAACTCATAATCTTTTTCTTGATGAGTTAAAATTTTAGAAAGTATTTCAGATAAGAAAATAACAACTCCCATTTTTTTAAAATCTGTATGAATAGTTTTAAAATTATTTTTCAAATCAAATTCTTTAAAATAATGTAGATTTCTTCTGTTATTAAGATCAAATTCAATTTCTAAAACTGACAATTGTTGAAAATAATTTAATTTATTTTTTTTTGTACTCCCTCTAACAAGAAAGGATGTAACACCTATATCTCTTATCAATAATTTAACTATTAAATCATTATCCTTATACTTTAACTTACTTAATACAATTGCATTTGAAGAAATTATCATTATCTAATAATCATTAGTTTTAAAATTTTAGTCTCATAAGACTGTAAGTCAGATAGCATAATAATATATACCCCAGAAGAAACCTGTATGTTTCTTAAATTTTTTCCATTCCAAAATGCAGTTCCTCCATCAATTTCTAAGTTAAAATTATTATACCTAGCATTTATATTTGATTGTGCCTCAGCTACCAAATTACCTTCAATATCTGTAATTTTAATATTAACATTCTCTGTTAAGTTGGTAATTTTTACCTTATCAAATTGGGTGTTAAATGAAGGTCTAACAGGGTTTGGATAAATATAGGAGTTTGTAAAGTCATCCGAACTAGATGAGCTTCCTGTAGCAAAACTTACTAAACCCTGATCAGTAGCAAAATATACTTTACCGTTAATTTGATTCACACTTACATCGTTTATATTATTTGAAGGTAAAGGAGAATTTTCTTTTGTAAAATGATAAATGGTTTGTTGGCCATTGGGAGAAAAATAGAAAACTCCTGAACCTATGGTTGCAACCCATTTATTGTTAGCTCCATCAACTTCAATATCCGTTATATATTGCTGTTCTAATAATTCTCTTGGAATACCATCTTCAAGAATAACTATTTGCTGAGCGCTAACAATTGAAGTGTCAAAAAAACTTGAAGTATTATATAAGACTCTTAACCCTTGTATGGTTCCAATCCATAAATGATTATTGTTGTCAACAGCAATTGATTTAACATATGAAGATGGCATATTAGATTGGTCTTGACTAAATACTTTTCTTAATAGAGGAGTTCCTGAATTATTATTAAATCCTATTAGGCCAGATCTAAGACTGGCAATCCATATATTTCCATATGAATCTAGCTCAATATCGTTAAATCCTAGTTCATCTTGAAAACCATCATTTATTATTTGAGTAAAATCATAGCTGCTCCAATTATTTGTTTCTACATTAAATGACTTTAAAGGGCTATCAACTCTTGAATTTAAAATCCATAAAATACCATTTTTGTCAAATTCAATATCAGAAATTCTAATGCTCTCATAATCTGGATCACTGGTAACTAATGATTCTAATCCACTATTATTATTATCATATAATTCAACTAAATTAAAATTATCTAATTCAATTAATCCTCCATGAAATGAACTAACAAATACATTATTATTATTAAAAGGGTTTATTGCAATATTGTTAAGATTAACCGCTTGATCAGGAATACTATCTTTATTTATATTTAACCACTCGCCTAAACTTTCATTATAGCTACTTAATCCGCTAAATTTTAAAGGGTAAGGGTTAAAATATTCACTGTATCCACCATAAGATACCCAGGTATTATTATTTAATGTTTCAACTGAAAATATATTGTTTTCAGTAGGACCATCTGGCTTTAAATAATTAAAATCATTAGTTAAATTATCTATTACTAAAACTCCTTTTTCATTAGTTCCAATATATGTTTTATTATTTTGTACCAAAGCAATATTAAAACTACTTGAGTATGTGTCAGAATCGAAAATATTAATTAATTGAGTTAAATCAGAATTATATATTAGGCATTGATTTCCCGAAAGAATGACAATTTCAGAATCAGATGAATTAATTTCAGTTATTTGATTTTCTAATGTTAGAAGATTAATAATTTGGCCGTTTTCAATCGTCATTAAACTTATGTCATCATAGAATAAAATTTTATTTTGATTTTTAAATAACTTTTTCACATCAGCATTATATATATTTTCCCAATTATTGTAATCAATTAAACTTACATCTAAGTCTGCTCTTAGTATGCCTAAATTGGGGCTAGAAGCATATATATAGGCGTCGTCAACGACAGTGCTTGTAATGTTTAATAACGATGCGAAATCACCAATATAATATGTATCGTCAAATTCAAATTCGCCAAGATTATAAACCGAAATTCCATAGCCGGTAGAAATAATCAATTGACTATCAGTTTCCGAAAAATGATTTATTTTTTTACTATTTGCCGGTATAGTGGGCTTGTTTAATATATCATAAATATTAATTATTGTATCTGTCGTTAAATCTATTATTTGTAGAAATCCGCTTTTGTATCCAATTGCAATGATATCGTTAGATTCACTATGATAAAACGCTGAAATTTCGTCTCCAGATAAACCGTTTAAAGTATCAAATTTTTCTGTTTGAAAAGAATATATATCATAAGAAAAAATTGAATTATATGAAGCAAAGTATATTTTAGATTGGGCTGAATCAATGCCAGAAATAAGATTATATGAAAAGAATGATTCCCAATTAGAATATGATGAGGAATGATTCTCAATGGAAAGTTTATTTTGTTGTGCTGTTATTATATTCGCAAAAAGGCACAATAACAAAAATGGTTTAAAATTTAACATAAAACACTAATGCTTATTTCTAATAAACGACAAATATGCCAGTATAATGTGTATAAAGTAAAAATTTAGATTACTCCCTGTGCTAGCATAGCATCAGCAACCTTGACAAATCCTGCAATATTTGCTCCCTTTACATAATTAACATAGCCGTTTTTCTGCTTTCCATGTTCAATACATGAATTATGAATATTTAGCATTATTTCACGTAGCTTTTGGTCTACTTCTTCTCTTGTCCAATTATATCTTAGTGAATTTTGTGTCATTTCTAAACCTGAAGTAGCAACCCCTCCAGCATTTGCAGCTTTACCTGGAGCAAATAAGATCTTTGATTTTATAAAAATTTCGATTGCTTCCTTAGTAGAAGGCATATTAGCACCCTCACTAACACATGTACACCCATTATCTATCAGCTTCTTAGCATCTTTTCCATCTATTTCATTTTGAGTTGCACAAGGTATGGCTATATCGCACTCTACAGACCAAGGGGTTTTTCCTTTTTTAAATATTGCCTTAGGATATTTTTTAACATACTCGCTAATTCTGCCACGCTTAATATTTTTTAGATTCATTATAAATTTCAATTTTTCTTCATCTATTCCTGCAGAATCATAGATATATCCTGAAGAGTCAGACATTGTTAAAACTTTACCTCCAAAATGTAAAATTTTCTCAGCTGCATACTGGGCAACATTACCAGAACCTGAAATAACCACTTTTTTACCCTTAATTCCATCGTTTCTCAAAGCTAACATATCTTGTACAAAATATACAGCTCCATAACCCGTTGCTTCAGGTCTTATTAAAGAGCCTCCCCATGACATACCTTTACCTGTAAGAACACCTGTAAATTCATTTGCAAGTTTTCTGTATTGACCATACATATATCCAATCTCCCTACTCCCAACTCCAATATCTCCAGCAGGAACATCAGTATTAGGACCAATATGCCTATATAATTCTGTCATAAAAGCTTGGCAAAATCTCATAATCTCATGTTCGCTTCTTCCTTTTGGGTCAAAATCACTACCTCCTTTACCACCACCCATAGGTAATGTTGTTAAACTATTTTTGAAGACCTGTTCAAAAGCTAAAAATTTCAAAATACTCATATTAACTGATGGATGAAATCTCAAACCACCTTTATATGGTCCAATTGCTGAATTCATTTGAATTCTATAACCTCTATTTACCCAAATTTCTCCTTGATCATCAACCCATGAGACTCTAAATGTAACAGCTCTTTCAGCCTCACACATTCTCATCAATATATTCTTGCCATGGTAAATGTCATTTTCAATAATATAAGGTATCACAGTTTCAGCAACTTCTTCAACTGCTTGCATAAACTCATGTTCATGCCCATCTCTTTTACGAACTATATTTAAAAAAGTGTCAATCTTTCTTTTCATAATTAATAAATTTTGTAACTCTTCAGCGAGTAAAATTAAATATTAATTAAAATTAGGGATTTAAAATTTTTATTTTACTAAAAAAAAGTAGAATAATTAACAATTTTATAAAAAAGCATTTTTTAAATCATCGATTAAATCATCGACGTCTTCAATTCCAACGCTCAATCTTATCAAAGAGTCAGTAACACCGGATTTTTCTCTTTCTTCTTTCGGTATACTAGCGTGAGTCATGGTTGCAGGGTGTCCACATAATGACTCAACTCCACCAAGAGATTCAGCTAAAGTAAATAAGTGAAGTTTTTCTAGAAATTTTATAGTTTGCTCTTTGCTGTAATCTTTAATTCTAAAAGAAAGCATTCCTCCAAAATCAGACATTTGTTTTTTTGCAACTTGATGATTTTTATGAGATTCTAAACCTGGCCAATATACTTTCTCAACCATCTTGTGATCATTTAAAAAATGTGCAACTTTATGTGCATTTTCACAATGTCTCTGAATCCTTACATGCAATGTTTTAATTCCTCTCAAGGTCAAAAAACAATCTTGAGGCCCAGGAACTGCACCACTTGAATTTTGAATAAAGTATAATTTTTCAGCAATTTCATCATCGTTTAACATTAGAGCACCCAATACAACATCACTATGACCAGCTAAATATTTAGTAGCTGAATGCATTACTATGTCAGCACCTAAATTTAAAGGGTTTTGTAAATATGGTGAAGCAAATGTGTTGTCAACAACTAAGAGTAAATTGTTAGACTTACTAATATTTGAAAGTGCTGCAATATCAAAAACATTTATCATCGGATTTGTCGGCGTTTCAGCCCAAATTACTTTTGTATTTTCATTTATTAATGATTCTACATCAGCTACATTGTGTAGTGATGTGAAATGAAATTTCACTCCATATTTTTCAAAAATCTTGGTAAATAAACGGAATGTACCCCCATATAAATCGTTGGTACTTATTACTTCATCACCGGGGCTCAGTAATTTTATAATTGCATCAATCGCTGCCAAACCAGAAGAAAATGCAACTCCATATTTAGCATTTTCAAGACTTGCAAATGAATTTTGTAAGGCAGTTCTTGTAGGGTTATGAGTTCTTGAATATTCAAAACCTTTATTAACCCCAGGGCTTTTTTGAGCATAGGTTGATGTCTGATATATTGGCTGCATAACAGAGTTAAATGCAGGGTCAATTTTTTGTCCTCCGTGAATTGTTTTAGTGTTAAACTTCATGATGCTTTAAATTAAATGAGAGCATATTAGCTGCAAACAAATGTATGGATTATCTTTAGAATTCAATTCAATATAATGAACAAAAGAATCCTCGCTCTGCTTGCTGCATTATTAGCAACTTCAATTTTTGGATTTAATCATACAATTGCTAAAGAACTCATGCCAGATGTGTTGTCCCCTAATGCATTATTGTATTGCAGAGTATTGGGTGCAGCAATATGTTTTTGGCTTATTTCATTATTTGTAGAAAGAGAGAAGGTAGAACTTAAAGATTTTAAATTAATTTTTATTTGCGCAATTTTTGGTATGGGTTTGAATATGATTACTGCACTAAATGGCCTGTACAATTCAACTCCAATCAATAGCGCAATTATTACTACTCTCGCACCAATATTTATTTTTCTGATTTCAGTAATTATTCTGAAAGAAAAAATTACTAAGAGAAAATATCTTGGTGTATTTATTGGATTTTGTGGAACATTGACGTTAATTCTTTTAAATGAAAAATCAGTCTCTACTGCTCCAAATATTAACTTGGGTAACTTTTATCTTTTTATAAATAGTATTGCATATGCACTATATTTTGTTTTAGTAAAACCTCTTACCAAAAAATACAATATGATTACTATTATGAAATGGCTATTCTTCTTTTCAATATTTATAAATATGCCATTTGGATTGGTTGAGTTTTTCAAGATTAATTGGGTTGAAATTCCTGGAAATTCTCTGCTTAAAATTTCATACGTTGTTATATGCACAACATTTCTTGTTTATCTATTAAACTTATATGCACTGAAAAACTTAAAGGCTTCAACTGTTGGAATGTTTATTTATCTGCAGCCGGTTATTGGAATTCTATTTGCAATTTACAGAGGAGCTGATAAGCTAACACTCGCCGATACAACATCGGTAATTCTTGTTTTTACGGGTGTGTATTTAGTTTCTAAAAAAACTAGCAAAGCAACTTAAAAATCAATTCATATATTTGCTACATATATCATTAAAAATGATTAAGTCAATGACTGGCTATGCCAGTGAATCTTTCATAATTAATTCAACAAAATTTATTGTTGAAATAAAGTCTGTTAACAGTAAAATATTGGACTTGAGCATAAGATTCCCACATTTTCTAAAATCCTATGAAAATGATTTAAGACAGGAAATTTCAAGTAAACTTTTTAGGGGTAAGATTGAGCTTAATGTTAGTTCAGAAATAGGAAAAAACTCTGATGAAATAAGTGTAAATAAGGCAATCGTAAATAATTATATACAACAACTTAAGAAAATCAATAATCTTGATACCAGTGATTTTTCGAGTGAAAAAGAATATTTGAAGATTGCAATGAGACTGCCAAATGCATACTCATCAAAATCAATTGAGTTGAATACTACTGAGGTTCAAATTATTATTGATAAAATTTCAATAGTTACAACAAATCTTAATGATTATAGGGCTAAAGAAGGTTCAGAAATGGAAAAAGATTTCAGAAATAAAATTTCTCTAATTAAAAAGTTATTAGGCGATATTGAAAACATTGAAAAAGAAAGAATTTCAAAAAAAAGAGATAAACTGCTTGAAGAATTTAAAAAGATAGGTTTAGAAATTGATAACAACAGGCTCGAGCAAGAAATGATATATTATTTAGAAAAATTTGATATAAATGAAGAAATAATCAGGCTAAAAAGTAATATTTTAATTTTTGAAGAGACGCTAGAATCAATCGAACCAGTTGGTAAAAAACTTGGTTTTATCTGTCAAGAAATTGGACGTGAAATAAATACAATAGGTTCTAAAGCTAATGATGCAAACCTTCAAAAAAATGTTATTGAAATGAAAGACAACTTGGAAAAAATTAAAGAGAACATCTTAAATATACTTTGATGAGTGATTCAAAATTCATAGTTATTGCAGCCCCTTCTGGATCAGGAAAAACCACTATAGTTAATAAGCTTCTTAATGACAAGAGCTTAAATTTATCTTTTTCTATTTCAGCGACGTCTAGAGCTCCAAGAAACAATGAAGTTGACGGAGTTAATTATTTCTTTTTAACGAATGAAGAATTTATTAAAAAGATTGAAAACAAAGAATTTGTTGAGTGGGAAGAAGTTTATAAGGATAATTTTTATGGAACTCTTACTTCTGAATTAGAAAACACCATTAATAAAAATTTAGTTTTTGATATTGATGTTATAGGAGGTTTAAATATTAAGAAAAAATTTCCGAAACAAACTATCACAATTTTTATTAAACCTCCAAGTATTGATGAGCTTGAAAATAGATTAAGAAATAGAAATTTAGATTCAAACGCGAGTATAAAAATCAGAATTGAGAAGGCTAAAGATGAGATTCTTTTAGCTAATCAATTTGATCATATTGTTGAAAATAATGTCCTTGAAAATAGTTTTAATGAGGTTTTAGAATTAGTTCAAAATTTTATAAATGAATAAAAAAAAGGTTGGTTTGTTTTTTGGAACTTTTGACCCCATTCACAATGGACATATAAAAATTGCTGAATACATTACCGAGAAAAAATTAACAGACGAAGTATGGTTAGTTGTTACACCTGAAAATCCAATTAAGCTGATGAGTAAAATATCCAATTTTAAGCATAGATTTAATATGGCTAGAATTGCGACTGAAAAACACGAAAATATAATGCCAAGTGATTTGGAGGTTAATTTAAAAAAACCAAATTACACAATTGATACTTTAGAGTATATATCAAATAAATTAAAAGAAATTGAATTTAGTTTGATTATAGGAGAGGACAATTATAAGATTTTTGATACTTGGAAAGATTATGAAAAAATTCTCAATAATTATAAAATTTTCATCTATCCACGAAAAGGAACACTTAAAGAGAGTCCTTATATAATTAACAAGAACGCAATGTATATCGGGGGGCCAAGAATTGATTTGAGTTCAACAAATATTCGTAATATATTATCTAAAAAAAGTGAACCAAAAGATTTAATCTCATTAGAAGTGATGCAATATATTCACGCTAATAAATTATACCAATGAATAGAAAAAAACTTAAATACGGTGTTATAGGTAGCGGTAGTTGGGCAACTGCACTTATTAAAATACTTTCGGAAAATATTAACGAAATCAACTGGTATATTAGAAATACTAATAATATTGATTTTATAAAAAATAATTGCCATAACCCAAATTATTTAAGTGCTGTTGAACTTAAGCTGAATAAGTTAAATATTTCAGCAAATATTTCTGAGGTTGCCAAAAAATCAGATGTAATAATAGTTGCTGTACCTTCAGAATATGTTAATGCTGAAATAAAAAAAATTGACATTGATATTTCAAATAAAATTATTGTTTGTGCTTTAAAAGGGATTGTACCCGAAACAAATCTTCTTTTTGGTGAACACATGTATAAATTTTTTAATATTTCCCAGAATAATTTTCTTGTTATAGGTGGACCATGTCATGCAGAAGAAGTAGCCTTAGAAAAATTATCATATTTAACTATTGGCTCATTCAACATAAAATTATGTGAAAAAATATCAAATGACTTTATATGTAAATATATAAATGTAACTGCATCAGATGATGTAATAGGAATTGAATATGCCAGTATGCTTAAAAACATCTATGCATTAGCAGTTGGAATATCAAACGGATTAGGTTATGGAGATAACTATCAAAGTGTTTTAATGAGTAATTCAATAAAAGAAATGAATAGGTTTATTTCAAAAAGACATGAAATAAAGCGAGATATTAATAATTCTGCATACCTCGGAGATTTATTGGTTACTGGCTATTCAACATTTTCAAGGAATAGAATGTTTGGTAATATGATTGGTAAAGGATACACTGTTAGAGCAGCACAATCAGAAATGAAAATGGTTGCTGAAGGTTATATTGCAACTAAAAAAGCATTTTTATTGAATGAAGATTCTGCTAACAAAACAAAAACTCCAATTATTGATGCTGTATATAAAATATTATATGAAAAGAGAAGCCCGCGAAAAATCTTTAAAGAATTAAGTAATATAATTAATTAATACCCTTTGGATTTGCGCCGTATTCATTTTCTCCAGCAACTGAATCACCAAATAGTAGCCACAAGCCGTAAAAAGGAACTAGAATCCACCATCCGCTTGCACCCCTATCATGAGCTCTTTTAATAGCTTGAACTGTGGCCCAGTACATAACTGGAATAATAGAGAGATATAAAACTCCAAGGCCGTAGGTAGCGCCATCTGTAATTCCTAAAAACCCTAGAATAAATCCAATTAGAAAAGTAGCTCCATAATAAATAATAATAGAAAGAGCATACTCAGTTCTTCTAATTCTTCCTTTGTATGAAAAAGTATTTTTAAACATTTGTTTTTTTTACAAGATAGGGAATATTATAATGACGATTTAAATTGGTCAAGAAATCTAACATCATTTTCACTTAATAGTCTTATATCATCAATTTGATGTAACAAAAGTGCAATTCTATCTATTCCCAAACCAAATGCAAATCCAGAATATTCATTGGAATCAATATTACAGTTTTCTAAAACATTTGGATCAACCATACCACACCCCATAATCTCTAACCACCCAGTTCCTTTAGTCATTTTATAGTCAGTTTCATTATTTAATCCCCAATACACATCAACTTCAGCACTAGGCTCAGTAAAAGGGAAATATGAGGGCCTTAATCTAATTTTTGACTTACCAAATAATTGAGTCGTAAAATATTCTAAAGTTTGCTTTAAATCTGC
>CETI01053879.1_pt1 | contig 17026 bp, 19 predicted proteins | sample 361441 | NCBI WGS metagenome assembly CETI01 (sample SAMEA2622478, study PRJEB7988) | marine metagenome | biome: marine biome (ENVO:00000447); feature: deep chlorophyll maximum layer (ENVO:xxxxxxxx); material: "saline water (ENVO:00002010), including plankton (ENVO:xxxxxxxx)" | depth 90 m | reverse complement strand
TAATATGAGCGAGGAAGCTCCGAGTAATGAGAGTGTTATCATTCTTTTTTAAATTTAGTTTCCATTTCCTGATCTAATTTATCTAATAGATCATCAAATTTAATCAAAGCCTCAACATCATTTAACAATTTACCGAGGGCATTGATAGTAACTGGTCGTTCGCTACGTGCTGCATTTGCTAAGGCATTACGAATGTTACCTTGTGCTTCTAGTAGATACTCTTCTACTTTCTTTGATAGTGCCATAGTGTGTAGTCTTCTGCTCTTAACTGTGCTGTCTTAATGTGTTTATAAACGTCATCATAGTGTCCGTACCATGATCTATTGAAAGTATCTTTCTTTGTTGGTTCAAGATACCAAGGGAATGTGCGAGCACAATTACCATTGCCATTACATAGTTCCCATAGTTCATCGTTCTTTGTCTTATTGATGACAGGTTTCTTATCAATACGAGTTCTTCTAGGTGCTCGTTTTGATTGTTTAGTTGTGAGTTTAGATATATTCTTCTCTAAACTCCTCTGTGTTCTAGGCATTAGTAATCCTCTTCAATTCCTCCATGTTGTTTAGAATAGATTCTGCGAGTGTGATATTATTGGCATTGGTTGCTTTAATATAGTCCAATGCCATTTTTTTCAACTCATCCTCAACTTTTGCTTTGTTCATAGAGTTCATTTAATTCGTCTCCATCAAAGAATAGAGTGGACTCGTTTATGTAGGACTTTTTATCAATCCATTCAAACCACTCATCCATGAATGCGTGACCATCCTCGTCTTTACCCTCAGCAAGGAGAACATGAAATTGACCTATGATCCAATATATCAGATCAGATCGTTGTCTGTTTAAACGTGATGTATCACCATCACGTGCTGGTTGTCCAAATGATTCAGTTGGCATATGGACTCCTACAAACATCAGATTTACGTGGATATGCTGCAACCTCTGGGTCTGGATCTAACCACTTGACATATTCACGATCTTCAATACAATAATCAAGTTGTGCTTGAGAGTCTAACAAATACATGTCATTCCATCTCCATGTATTGAAGTTCATCTTTTGTATTCTAAAATCTGGATAACCAGACTCTAGTTTGCCAAACTGTACAAATCTGTACGGATAGCGATCTAAGATAACATCTAGTTTCATTTGAATTGTCCTAATTTAGCGTCTGCAAGGGAAGCAACCATTGCCCATGCAACCTCACCTGAGACCATATGTTGATCACAAAAATACTCAACAGTATCTTCCATGACCTCCATCATTTCCATGAGTTGTTGCTGACGTTGCTTGCTGATCTTGTCGTCATTCATCGTTTAACCACCGTTAAATCGTTTGTAAGATGATTGTAAGACAAAAAGGATAGATCTGATGGTAGAACATCCTGTATTGCCTTACAGAACTCTAGAGTGAAGAAAGATTGATATCGCCAAAACTTCTTCTCATCATTAGAGAATGGTTCTGCGTTTGTCTTCACTTTTATAGTATACTGCTTAGTATCTTGTAAGTCAAGTGGTGCTAGTAAACTTTTTACATGATCTACTATCATAGGAGCAGCAACTTGCTTTTTTAATTTTGTACGTGAGGGAAGATTTCTCATTGTAATAAGATGATTAGATGTGTAATGATGATGGGGAGTTATCTCATGTAGAGATAACCACCTGCCCATCCTGTATTTCTCCAATTAAATAAAAATTCTCTATCTTTTCTCTCTAATAGATTGTAACGTACATGCTTCGCAGGTTTGTTGTAACCTGCTGGTTTGTATACATCACCTGTTTCTCTGTCAATGAATGCATGTACTGAACCATCTCTGTATTGATATGTAGCGTCATAACCCATATCATCAAACTGTTGGTTAATAATCTTAAGATACTTACGTCCCTTCTTGATCACGAACTTGTATAGGTTAGCAGTACCGTTCTCAATTTCTTGTAGTCTCTCAGTTGCATAGTTACTTCTACCTTCTGAGAGTTCCATTCTCTTATATGAGTCAATAGAATCTTGCTTATAGTTCTCTTCTAGTGTCTCACATAGTGTCTGTGCATATGCTTCTACTTCTGTTTTTGCCTGAGTGAGTAGTGCTTGGTTCATGAGTAGTGTTCTTTTGTGTATGTACTTAGTATAACGGTAATTTGTTAGGAATGCTAGAAATACGTGCAGTTTGTAAACTGGCATACTCCTCATGCAATTCACACCCAAGATATGCTCTACTATTCTTCTTGGCAACCGCAGCAGTTGTTCCTGATCCCATAAAAGGATCTAATATTATATCTCCCTTCTCACTACCTGCTAATATACATGGTTCAATAAGTTCCTCTGGATATGTTGCAAAGTGTGCTCCTTTGTATGGTTTTTTGTTTACAGACCAAACAGACCGTTTATTTTTCCGTTCATAAGACTTGGTAAGACCACTATGAGGCTGTAAGCCAGTACCAGGATTATGGTACTTACCTTTAGTGCGGTCTCTTGTCCCCCAGTCTTTTGCGGGTTCTTTAATTGCTTCATTGTTATAATAATAGTTCTTACTCTTGCTGAGTAAAAAGATATACTCATGTGCCTTAGTGCATCTGTCTCGCACTGACTCTGGCATAGGATTAGGTTTATGCCATATTATATCTTGTCGTAGATACCATCCATCCGCACGTAATGCGAATGCTACCATCCAAGGTATACCAATTAGGTCTTTACTCTTTAATCCTTTTAATTTATTTCCTCTGACAGGTGTTTTAGTAGGTAAATCTTGTCTAGTTTTACTCACTGTCTGTTTAGGGTAATTACCATCAGATCTATAGTTATAGTAAGAGTCTCCTAAGTTTAACCATAGTGTTCCGTCATCAGTGAGTGCATCACGCACTAATGAGAATACTTCTACTAGATTTTGTACAAATTCCTCTGGAGACTGCTCCATACCTATTTGTTTATCCTCATCACCATAGTTACGTAAACCATAGTAAGGTGGAGAAGTGACACACATTCGTGCCTTCTGATCATAGGTTGCGAATGTCTTAAGTGACTCACGGCAATCGCCAAATAAAATAGTGTCTTTCATTTAAATTCTTTTCGCATACTGCCAATCTGGACGGTATATTAATATATTACATTGACCAACTCCATTAATACATGATTTATCCTTCCACTCTCTCACACAAAGTGTAAAGTAGTGAGTATCTATGAATGTAACAAATCCCACTTCATGTAGTAATTCTCTACTGACTTCTACACGATCTCCTATATTAAATGGAAGTTGATTTAAACTGGTCATAGTGAGGTGCCACGTTGAAATCTTCTTATGTCTGACATTGTTATGTCAGCAGCATATTCATATGATTTAGATTTAACGTATTCTTCAAGTTTTTTTGGTGTCTCAGGTAGTTTGCCTGGCAGACCTGTCTCAACATATGGACGAGGATTGACCATTCTCTCCACCATTGTAATAACTTCCTCACGTATTGCCATGAGTTCATTATAACAATCTTGATTGTGAGCACAACCTCTCAATTTTGAATCAGGTTTATGCAATGACTCTAACATCAGTGTCTTTGCACGATCCCATTTATCGTAAGATGATTCTGTTGTCATGGTTATAAGGACATTAATTTTTTATAGAAAGGACCTACTACAACACCCTCACTATAGTGAGCATGTTCCTTTAACAAATCCTTGTTTATGTAGTGGACTGTAAGATTTGGATTATTAATCCAATTACTATAAGTCCAAGAGCAAGAACGGACATATCTGTTCCCTTGTTCCTCGCATATACGTATAATCTGATCATTTAACCTCTCAGCAATTGAGTCAAACTTAAACTCTACAACATATATTAGCATGCCATCGGCAAAAAGAGAAGAAATGATAGGAAGATTAACATTTAAGTCTCTCTCATATCTGCTTCTAGTGTAATCATTGAAGCATCCACCACCGTTTGTTCTCTTGCCAGTGTAGTTTTTAGGTTTAATTTCTTTCTCAACACCATTGATATCAATGGCATCTCTACCTAGTTTGCCTGGTATAGTTTTGCAACCTGCAACAGCAGCAGTGATTTGTTCACGTAAGGTAGAACTATTTGGATCAGACATATACTCTTTGTATAGTTCTTCAAACAATTCACCTTGATTCTTAGTTGGTTTACCTAACGCACGATCTACTGCAAGTTTGAGTAGTTTAGTTGAAAACATTATACATCCTCAAAATATATACCATGATAGGCATTAAATGAATTGATGTCCAACACATCATCATCATGATACTTATTTAAGTTTCTACCACCAAATATAAATTCCTCACAAAAATACTCTACATTTAAATGTAAAGTCTCAGCAGCAGAAATAAGTTCATTAGTCTGTTCTGCATTGCAACCTAACACACGTGTGCAATAGTTGATGTCTTTGTTTAGTTGGGAAATCATGGTATAAAAATATTAACATTATTATGATAGCACAAAAATACCCCCTGTGAAGGGGGTGTGTGACAGTTTGTAATGTGTTACCGTAACAATGGATAATTTTGTTGATTTGATATAAGTTCACTTATAAAGAATCGTAGAGTATATCTTGTCTGATTATCATATGACGTAGCAGTATGCCATTCATCACCAGAATAAAAGACCAAACGATTGAATTGATTTTGTACCCTCATAGTCTCTTCAAATTTATCAAAATGTTCTTGACATATCTTCTCAATATCATCAACACACTCACCAGCATGATATTTTGCTATTGGATCTAACAATTCTTTTTGTTTTATTTCGTAATCATCATCTTTCAATCTATAAAATGATGTGCCTGTGTCTTTTGGTGCATCATGATTTAGATATACTACACCAGCAGATATTGCCAATTCAGAATCAACGTGAATTATACCTTTATTAAGTATACCCTCATCATTAGATTTAATTCTTTGAAATTCCATGTCAACACAATAATTGACAGGATAGTTTAAATCCCAGTAGTATCCCAGAATTTTATTAAGTATAGTTTGAAATAGTTTTTCATCTATCTCATGTATTTTTAGTTTAGATGCTACGCCAGGATGATTTGTGCGATCTGGTTCGTTATACTCAGCATTCTTTGCTAAATTTAAAACATAATCAGGATTATCAAGAAAATCATCAACTACGAGAGTTGGAAATAATTTCACTATTGTTTGCCAGTTGGTTTATTTTGCCATGTGATGTCACCAAATGCGTCCACAATATATGCATGGATGTAATGATCAGCATCAGGACACTGTGATTCTAACGGAAACCATGAAGCAGCGAAAGTACCTGCTGCTGATTCGTCATCAAATGAAATAGTATTAAATATTCCACCTTGTTTGAGGATATCCAATACATAATCATCAACAATAGACTGATAATATGTGGTGACTGTTGCTTTCTTAGTTGTATCTAAACTATTATATTTGTCTAGATTGAAATGTAATAATGTTTTTTGATATCTTTGTGCATAACATGCAACAAGATCAAACACTGATAACTCGTTACCTTCTATAATCATGATGACCCCATGTTGTCAATTTCATTTTGACACTCTGTGAGTAATTTATCCAAGAATGCTTTTTTCTCATCTAAAGTATAAGTAAATTTCTTGAGTGCCTCTGCTTCTTCAGCTGATACCTTAATATTATTATACTCTGTAATGAAAGTATCAAAGTATGCTCTCTCAGTCCAAGATTTAGTAAGTAAATAATGTGCCATTCTATCTCTATATCTTTTAAGATAATGTGATGCCAATGGTAAGAATTGATCATCAGTTGCTAAGTAATCTTTACCTGCATTCTCAGTTTTGTATATTTTATTATAAAAATCAGGTGAGATAGGAAATTTTGTGCCCTCTACATTAGTAGAAAATTCTGTCGTTGTAGTTATATCTCTTAATTTTTGTCTGTATAATGTATATTGTGCTTTTGTATCAGCATCAAGTGGAGAGTCACTAACCATTACCCAGTCAGTTTCAGTCAATAGGAAATCTCTTGCAAGTCTTACTGATAATGGAGAAACAGCATTTGCTTTAGTATACATGGCACCTAGTTCATTCTGGAACTCTGTGTTCTCAATGGCATCAATAGCATACCATCCTTCAACTAATTTACCTTTGAATGTGTCAGCAACAGAACTAGCAACCTGTTCCATTTCATAGTCTTTCCATTCATTAGTATTGGTTTTGAAATTCATGACATATTTTCTGCGTTTAGCAGTATATGTACCATTACTATAATAATAGAATGCAATTAATTTATCCTTATCAGTATCCCATGTAGGATATAATAAAGGAACTAATGTGTCTTTCCAATAAGATTCTGGAATTGTTTTAGGTATACCATTATATGATAATTCCTGTCCAATAACATTTAATTCAACTTGTAATACTGGTTCGCTTGCCATGTTGCTAGTGTATCTCCATTAGTATTTAGAATGCTTTAATCAAGTACTTGCATGTAACATAAGGTGTAATCAAAGGAACTGCATAATCAGGTTCAATTGTTGCCTGTGGTTCTATTTTAGTTGTTGATTTTAATGTCATAGTAGCATCACTACAACCCATACCAGAACTATATGTAATGCCAGGTCCTTGTTCTCCCTGTACAGTATAATCTAAGAAATCAACAGTGTTTCTTTTAATAGAACCAGATGAGGGAACGAACACCAATGTTGTTGTTTTTTCCCTATAATATATTATTTCACATATGCCATAATGATCATATTCACCACCACCAGAGTGATCTTGACCACCTTGTTCAGATCTCTCTTGATATAATCTTATTTTTGTGCCAGGTGCTCTTGCTGCGTTTGGCATTGATACAGCATAGGTATACCACAAAGTATTACCAGATGTACCATCATGTGACTCTCCTACACCACATGCAGGAACCACCATACCAGTGAGAGGATCAGTTCTACTTGCTGATGGACTAATAATAGTATCAATGTAAACCCAATTAGCAGAACCTGCCAATTGATATTCTACTTTCAATCCCTCTTCTGGAACATCACCACCATTAAGACCATTACCTCTGCATGCTTTAATTCCAACATAATTTACAGCAGTAGTATCTTGTGCTTTTATAACTGCAAATCTATCTCTATTTGTAGAGACACCTGCACCACCAAACAACAAGAAGTTTGTATATGCTGTGCCTGCACCTGCTAGTGTTAATCCAGTTACTGAAACATTGGAGAATGTAGATGTGATGTATGATCCTGCACCAGCACCATGTAATAGGTAAACGTATGGTTGCTCTGTATATCCTGTGTTTGTACCAGTAGCAGTACCAAGAGTAACACCTGTAACTACACCAGATGTAACTGTTGCTGTTGCTGTTGCGTGACCAGTGTTTGTTTGATTGTATCCAGTAGGTGAGGTTGTACCATCATTAGATTTACCACCACCACGAAATAGCACTGTTGGCACTTGTGTAGTAGGTAGTTTGAAATTACCACCATTACCTGTACCTGAACCACTAGATTTTATACTAATATCAAAAATTGTTGCACTTTGAGATCCAGATTCAACTACATCACCCGTAGTTGTTCCCGTTGTACCTCCAGTATATCCAATTATTGTTCCAACTCCAACCTTTGCGTATCCATTATCACCATTACTTGTTGATCCTGCATTGTTTCCAGTAGCACTTACACCATTTCCACCACTACCTACAGTAATATTAATTGTTGCTGGTGACCCTATGTTAGACCAGTCAACATCTCCATCCCATTGTGCTCCAGAACCACCTCCACCTCCAGCAGCAGTCCATTTGTTATTATTATATTGTACGGTTAAATTAAGAGATCCATTTGTATCTGTGTGAGTAGAAAGATTACCTGATGAAAAATAAGTCGTGCTATATTCAGAAATACCTTGTTGTCCTCCAACACCACCTTGGTGACCACCCCAACCACCAGGAGTACCGCCAGGTCCGCCAGGTGCACCGCCACCACCATAACCAGAACCACCACCAATGGTACCACCAGAAGAGACACCTCCTCCACCAGCTCCACCACCACCTCCAATACATCCGTACTGACCACCTGTACCGCCAGATCCAGAACTTATCGTGCTAGAAGATGATTGAAGACCAGTATATAAACCTGCACCGCCAGGATATGCACCACCTGCTTGACCTTGTGCATCATCTATTCCTCCCTCTCCACCGTCAGCACCACCGCCACCGCCACCGCCAGCACCAGCAACGACTTGTGTTCCTCTTCTTAAACATGTAACAGCACCGCCACCGCCACCATGTTTTCCTGAGTGTCCCTCTCCACCATATCCTCCATTAGAATTGAGAGAATTAGTACCACCATTTCTTCCACTAGCACCACTTCCTATTACAGCATTCCAACCAGGACTAGGAGCACTAAGAAAACTAGAAAGTTGACTTTGAGCAAGTTCAAGAGTTACTAGTCCACCATAACCACCTTTATTATTTTCAACTCCAGTGCCTGTGTTTTTACTTACTCCATCACCACCTTTACCACCTCTAAGTTCAAAGGTAACGGTAGTAAGTCCACCAGTGGGTAATCCAGTGAACGTACCATCATTAGTTAAAGTTGTATTATATGTACCACTTAACCCACCTAATAATATTCTATCACCATCTGATCCTCCACCAGTACCAGTATTACCAACGCCAGGTCCAGCAGCACCACCTCCGCCAGGATTTGATGGATAATCAACTTCAGAATATTCATCATTAGCTCCCTGTTGTCCACCAATTCCACTTGACGCTATTGTGAGATTAGTTAATGTACCTGTCTCAGTTGCCTGTCCACCTAAACCACCAATTCCACCTGTTGTTCCTGAAGCTGCTTCTCCTTTATTTCCACCACCAGCAATGAGAACTAGTTCACTTCCTACTGTTATGGTAGAATCTTGACCATCATTACCTGCTATATTACCTGCTGCACCTGATCCTCCACCACCAACGAGAGTGTATATCAGTTTATCAGGAGATCCAGTAATACTAGAGATTGGTATACTATAATTACCTGGCGTTGTGTATTCAAACTCCTGAGTAAAATCATATATGGGTACACCACCTGTTGTTATGTTTCTTCCACCAATTTCAGAAGAACTAATAAATGATAGTAAGGTAGGATTTTGTATTGCTGTTTGAAATTCAAATGATCCTGAGTTTGAAGCACCAGATGCGAGATAGTATTGATCATCATATTGTATTTCGCTAGTATAACCTGGTTGTGGTTTATATGATGCACCAGTAGCACCTGATATATCAGGTACATTTTTTACAGCACCAACATTTGAGTCACCACCCTTATAATCCATAAAATCATAGGTAGCGATAGTGTTGTTAGTAATTGGTTGTCTTAATAAGGCATGAGAATGTTCTAAAACTGTACCTGTTGAAGGATACCATCTAGAAACTCTACCATTAGAAGATTGATATCCTTGAAGATACCTATCACCATGACTCTTACCTGACCAAGTTTGAACGCCAGGAATACTATGCAATACTGTGTGACTATGTTGAAAGATAGAAGGTAACTTCTTCTTTTGCATTGTTACTGTAACTTTCTGACTACCTATGATAGTGCAACCAACTGTCTCAACAACATTATCATATCCTGTAGTCGTTATCCTACCTAATGAAAAGAGTGGATCCTGTTGATTTTTATCTAAATACCACGCTCCACCAGTTGCACCAACCGCCATTGATATATTACCAATGGTGGGTGAGTTTTGACCAAATACAGGACCATTACCTACAATTTTTTTAGTAACAGTATCAGGAACTCTAAATGTTCCTAGATACTGCTCACCCCAAAACTCCATTACATTGCCAGTTGTAATATTTTGGATAACACCACCTGATCCCAATCTGACAGAGAATGTCGCACTACTTCCACCAGAAACTGTAACAGTTGGTGTTGTTACATATCCTGAACCTGGATTTAAGATATCTACGCTTATGATAGAACCACTACCATCAACTTCTTTAACAATGGCAGTTGCTTGTGTACCACCTGCTGGTGGTGCTGATATTGATACACTAGAACTCGTTGTATATCCAGATCCACCATTGATTATATCAATGCCACTGCTTGCTCTTCCCCCATAATGAACACCAAGTATTTCATATAATTGAGGAAAATCTTTAATATTATACTCAGAACCATCACAATACAAATATCCATCGTGAGTATATGCAGGATCATCCCCACCAGAATATGCATTTCCTGAGAAATCTTCTAATTTATGTAAATTAGTTGCTTTATTAACAAATGAGTGATCATATGTATTAGCACCAGACTTAAAATTTGATACTATAGAACCTACGGGCGTGGTGTCCTGATAACAATCGGTATAAAAACCTCTTCTAGTATTTCTATAACTTTGTACCATGATTATATCTTAATTAAATATTCCATCACGATGAATGGTTGAACAGCTGAATCAATTGATATAGAGGAATCTACTCCAATATCAAATGTTGTTGATAAATTTTCAGGATCAACAACAATAGCATCAGTCTTCACCTTATATGTATGATCACCTCGTTCTAGTCCAACTTTATGATCATGAGCAGTTGGTAAAGTTCCTGGTGCTATTGAAATATCAGCAGTATCTGTTGCGACATTTTCAATATCAGGAGTAGTTGTTGCACTAATTGAACTCTCATTTGATTGAAGAGGAACAACATCTGCTAATGAGTTTCCGTTGTAATCTAATGGCATTCCAGATGCACCAGTAATATATGTTGGTGGCACTGTCATAGTAGAAGAAATACCACCTGAACCAGTTGTAATACAAGGAAGTAAAACTATTTTTTGTTTACTAATAAACTGAGTGGTATTACTCTCATCAGGTGAACCTGCGATGGTTCCTCTATCTACTTGAAACTGTAGATTATTTAAACAACCATATTCAAATCCAGATCCAGACCCAATACGATAAGGTCCTGTTGCTTCGTCTGCAATACATCCACCCCAATAAATTGTTTGGTTACCTAACCCACTACCTCTAAGTGGACTACCAGAATCACTAGTACCTGAGTTTGGGTTCCATGCTTGTAATAATTTACATGGTTCTTGTCCACTGCCAGGTGGGTTCGCATTATTATTTTGTGCTCTTGTTGCATTTAACCACGGTTGAATTGCAATAGTGGATCCATTTTTTAATCCAGTTTGTCCAGCTGCTTTTGGATGATCATTATCTATTTCTAATATGGTTGGTTGAGCTCTTAATCTTGATCTAGATGTTGTACTAAAATGCATATGTGGATGTATTTGATTTTCCTCTACAGATTCAACTTCTGTATAATGAGCAGCACCTGCATATGTCCAACCTGGTTTACCCTTAATTTCAACTTCTTGTGATGGAACATTAATACTTCCACTATAAGAAATAGCAACATTATTAGTTCCAATAGCTGCTTCTGCATCTATTCCAATACCAGATCTACTTTTTTCTGTGTCAGTAGTAGTATCAACTTTCCTTACATTATTATAAACACCTGCGTTTGCACCTGTTGTAGGTTCTGGATACTTAGAACCTAAATCAGGAACCATAAATTGATTATCATTAATAGTTTCAAAATCAGTACCATCCAGATTTTTCTTCATGAATACGGTATTGGTGCCAGTTCCCAAAATTTGAGCAAGTCTTGGATAATCTGATGCAAAATATTTTGATCCGTCACATTTTAAATATCCAGCAGGTAAAGATGCCTCATTATTTGCTGTATCTGGTGTCCCCTCATATGGGACTGGCCAAGCAATAATTTGACCAGTTATATGACCATATTTTGCTTTTTCTTTGTTATAGAATACTGCCATTAGTATGCCTTGATAATAAATGTCATTGTTAACGAAGGTTGAGTAGTATCTACTGCTATATTTAATGCATTTTCAATACTCTGTGCTGCTAGGGATGATCCATCAGCATTAACTGCTGTGTGGGATGGAGGTCCTACCATAGTTCCTATAGTCTGTCCTATTTCAAAACTACTATGATTATGGGATGCAAAAGCTTGTTGTAAAGGATCTTTAGAGGTTGATTGTGTATTCAATGTAGTAGGATAAGTTCCATCTCTAAATTTAAGATCAGTTACTGCTGTACCCCAACCAGGTGCTTCCTCAACATCACCTGTACCAACCTGTTGATTTAATGTTATCTCATAGTTACCACCAGCAGCTGTGTTACCTCCATCTGGAACCCATTCCATTGTCTGAATGTATGTTCCCTCAGACATCCATCTATACTTATTATTATTATCTGCCATCGTAACATACATTAATGGACGAATTAAATCCCATTGCTTCCATGAATCAGCACCAGTGCCATATTGTTGACTTATATCAATACCGTCTGGTAAAGTTATTTTAAGTGATCCTTCTGTTATTGTGACATTAGTAACTATAAAAGATGCTCTTTGCTCTGGAGAGTCTCTTAATCCATCAGATCTAATAGGAGGAGTTCCACCATCAGGAGTGTAACCATAAAAGTTTGCTCTATTTAAATATTCTAGTGGTCTAGGAAACATACCTGTTTGTGCAGGTTGAGAGTGAGTAGATACAGGATCTGTATCTACTATTTGAGCAGTTTTTCCTGATGGTGGTATGGTTTGTTTATACGATTGTGTTTTAGGACCCGCACCTCTGTCTGTACCTCTCCAATTACTTGTACCAGCTGGTACTTGACTCCAGTAATTTGCACCTGCATTTACAGTATCAGTCACAAATTCAAAATGTGATGAGGTTCTTGGTAAGGTATATTCATAAGTAGCATCTCCATAATAAGACAGTGGAATTGAACCATTTTGCCAACTATGTGGTTCAGCTTCTTTAAATGAACAGTTAAAAGGTCCGTAAGATCCAGTACACGTATTGGTAAATGAAATTGATCCTGTCATCTCAACTCCCTGATCAGTCTGGAATACCATAGGTCCTCTCTGGTTTGCTTGAACTGAAGGTATACTTTCACCATGACTATGCGATGGTGTATGATTAACTCCCAACTTACGATTCAATGTATATACTGATTCTAAAAAATCAGGATTAGTAAGAACAAAACCAGTAAATTTAAAATATAAATTACCACTAAGATTTAATGTAAAATCAATATCAGCATTAGCAGACCATGACGTTTTTATGTCATATGTTTCACCATATTCGGAAATTAGAGATCCTAATTTAGTTCCATTACTATCAATAATTTGATTTTTAGGATCATTTTGACCCATCAAATATTTTGCCTGATCTAAATTGTTTGGTTCTAAATCAAGTGGCACTCTATTTGATAGGTTAGGTAATCTAAATGTCGCTGTATCTGATCCATTATTAGGATCCACATATGGAAATGTATAATGATCACCATTTGGTTGAGTCATATCACCACCATAAGTATCACCCAAAACAGATGCTAACAAAGGATATTCATTAGCATCTTTTGTACTACCATCACAAACCAAATAACCTTTTGGTAAGTTAGATGCGAGAAATCCACTTCCTCCATCTCCCGCCCAAGGTAGGATCGTACCTATCTTAGCGGTCTTCATACATTTGAGAGAATCGTAATATGATGCCATTTATAACTCCATTAACCACCAACCTCTAAGTGAAGGTGGAATTGTTTGTGCGTTTGCAGAACCTTCAATATCAACACTACCAGCAAATACCAATCCAAATGACGCATTGCGTGTTTGAATAACCAATTCACCAGAATCCCATGCAGTTGTGGTTGTGACATTTGATCCTGCACCAATTTTAGTTCCAGATGTATCACCTTGAATTGCAGTTGGAACATTAGCAATTTTGAGTGCTCTAATAATCAAACTTGTATTGTATGTTAAGTTACCACTTAACTCAACAAATCTAATCATGTCACCTGTTTGTGCATTATCTGGTAAGTATATAACCATGTTAGCTCCAGAGGATGAATTGATTAGATAGTTATTGTTAACCTGTAGTGGGTTAGCAACCTGTTGTCCAATACCTGTAGTAGGATCATATGCAACATATGTATGTCTTCTACCACCATTTCCTGTCCAGTATTTCTCAATACCAAATGAATCAATAGCATTATTTTGATAGATTCTGAAATCTTTTGGATTTGTTGCTCCAGAAGCACCAAGATTATCAATATGGAAAACGCTTTCAGAAGAAATTTCTGTGGCAGAAATTTTTCCTTTTTGATAGAATTTCTCACCGATACTGGTATCACCAGTTAGTGATACAACACTGAAGGTTGTTGTAGCACCACAATCACCATATGCCTGACAATCTTTAGATTTAACCTGAAGGTTACCATGAATTGTACCAGGACCATAAAGTTGTAAACCACTGGTATTTGTAACTGGATCTTTTGTGGATCCGTCACCTAGGTGACCATCATCATTAGCAATGAAGAGCACTGGTGTAATACCATCAGAACCATACATCCTGAGATTACCACTCGTCAATTCAAAGTCACCATTACTTCTGATAGCTCCACCACCAAATAAATCAATTAATGCTGTGCCAACAGTATTTGGATTTCTATATTGTTTAGGTAACTTAACTGCAAACTCTGCATCAAGACCAGCTGTAGCACTCCAACCTGCTCCACCATGAACACTATCAGGTAAGAAGAATTCTTCTCCAATTCTTACATATTGTATGTAATCTAATTTTGGTTGAATTAGATCTGCATTTGTTAATTGAATCTCAAGTCTACGATCAAATGTGTTAGGTGTCCTTGCTTGAATTGCAGATGCTCTTGCTGAACGTGTCGCAGGAATATCATGCATTAATGTAGTTGTTGACTCATACTTTCTAATCTTAACAACCTCAGCACCTACGTTCCATGACTGTGCAACTGTACCCTCTATTTTATTAGAAGAAGATCCACGACCACCATTAGGATAAGTGGTGTTAGTAGCGAAATTCAATATTTGATCTGATCCAGTTAAAGTTGAAGCAGAGGTAATTTGTGCTATTTCTATTGCACTAGTGCCACTGACGATGGCAACTAGATCTCCAGTAACAAATTTAGTGTAATTTGATGCAATTTTTATGGTGCTGTCAGCACTACCCACATTAGAAGCAACAGTTGTTCTAGGTCCGTCAGCATTTATAGATTCAGGATCATGTCTGTAAATATAAACAAGATCTTGGTTCTTAGCATATGCAGCTGGTGCAGTTCCAAATGCTTCAGATACCATGAAGACTGTACCATGTGAATTACCAATCTGTGTATCACCTGTACAAGTGTCAACCTCAAAGGTTGTAATACCACTACCGTTTGTTATAGTTAACTTCTTATTAGTAGTTACATTCTGATATGGTGTGGTGCATGATCCATTTAATGTAAGACCACCAGTGTATGATTGATCACCATTTACAGTTATCGCACCATTAACAGAGTCAACTTCAAATAATGTATTTTCATTATTTGTATCACAACCATTCTTGACTGCAAACTTTTTAGCAACTTGTGCAAGTGTTTCTTTAAGTTCAAATATTTCACCATCATTACCAGTTGCAGTACGTGTAATAATTACATAATCACCTGGTGCACTAGTGCTAACATATGCAGGATCTCCACCAGTTTGACGGTTTGAACGTCCAACTAAACTACCCCCAAATTGAGATAGATAAACATTATCTTCTGTGCCTGAACCATCAATGCTTTGTGTTATCCATGTAGCACCGAACTGTATTGTACATTTGAATATGGCAGTAGTATCAGGGTGAGTTGATGTTATTGCCGAAAGAGTTCCAAATGGTTGTCTTTGAACCTCAATGTAGTATGGTGTGCTATTAATTTGTGGGAGACGTGTAATCTTAACAAACTCAGCATGTCTTCCAGATTGCTCCTCAGTATCAATAAGTAGAATATCATTCTCATTATAATATTGTGCACCACTAGCATCATAAGGAGACTTCTTAATTGGTAAGTAGTATTTGTCTCCTGATAAAACTGGGAATGTAGCAGCACTTTGACCAGCTGGTGTTTGTTGGAATGCACTGCCTCCCCAAGTACCAGAACCAGATGTATCAATTTGGTTATATTCACCAGTTGGTGTAGTAGATGCAAAAGCAGCAACAGAAATTAGATCAACATTATTATTGTATTGATTATTACCAAGAATACCACTCGCATGAGTTTGTATATCAGAACCTGCTTGAGCTCTGAATCCAACAAATGAGTAAGAAGCAAAACCACCACATAATGTTACATCAGCATCAAATCTGGTTGTAGCATTAACTCTTAAGTTGTTCCTGATTGTTGTTGTACCACCTTGACCTGCAATGGTTAGAGTAGCAGCGTTAGTAGCAAAATCTACAATGCTTGTAGCACTGTTACCAGATAGAAACTCAACAGTTCCAGATGGAGACTCAAACTTGGTAACATCAGATAATCCTCTTCTTGTACCAATGATTGTATCACCAGAAATTTTAAGTGCCTTAGTATCAATTTGTACAAAGGAATCAGATTCTGTGCTTGCAAACGCACCACCAAGAGTTATCTTGGACTTATTAGCATTTGTACCATCAATACTATCACCAATAGTAATCTCACTATCATTACTTGTATTACCAATCTTGATGTTTTGTGATCCAGTGGTTACATTACCAATTTCAATATTTCTTACAGATCCACCAATCAATAAACCTTGAGTTGGTCTGGTTCCAGTTGTTAGACCGACGAACGTATTGTTATTGAATAGTGTTGCTGTACCATTTGTAATAGTTGTATTGATATCAGCACTATTAGCACTACCAGCTCCACCACCATTGACTGATATATCATCTTGGAATATAGCATTATCAGTAAACTCGGAAGTTCCAGTAACAGTTAATGCACTGTTCATGCTTGCTAGAGTTGTATTAATACCAACTCTTCCGTTATTTGTAGTAGAAACTCTAAATGTTGCTGCTGTTTGTGGAGCAGAACTATCACCACCAACCATGAACGCATGATCTTGAGCAGTTTGAGTTCTTGCTGCATATGTTGCATGAGCAGCAAAGTTTTCTATTGTTTTACCACTAATCCATGCAGTACCAACAACATCTAAGTTAGCAAGAGG
>CETI01084560.1_pt1 | contig 17098 bp, 12 predicted proteins | sample 361441 | NCBI WGS metagenome assembly CETI01 (sample SAMEA2622478, study PRJEB7988) | marine metagenome | biome: marine biome (ENVO:00000447); feature: deep chlorophyll maximum layer (ENVO:xxxxxxxx); material: "saline water (ENVO:00002010), including plankton (ENVO:xxxxxxxx)" | depth 90 m | reverse complement strand
TGGTTTGGTTTTTCAAGATGAAGAATTTAAGGGATATTTAAATTTTAAGAACAAAGAAGAATTTTTAAGTTTTCTTGATGATATAGGAGAAAACCTAGAATCTACCAACTACCCCTTCCCAAAAGTTCCTGATTTAGAATGGTTTAATGAAGAAGAAGTTTGGAGTTATTGGGATGGATTAACAGAATAATTGAATTTTAATCCCTTACAATTAAAAAGATAAGGTGACCCTCCACAAATTACTCCACGGTAACCGATTTGGCTAGATTTCTTGGCTGATCTACATCTTTTCCTAGCATTACTGCTATGTGATAAGAAAGCAGTTGAAGAGGAATTACAGTCATAAAAGGAGTCATTGATTCAATAGTATCAGGCACTTCAATTATATAATCTGCAATTTCTTTAACTTCTTTATCTCCTTCAGAAACAATAGCTATAATTTTACCTTTTCTTGATTTAATTTCTTGAATATTACTAACGATTTTATCGTAATTAATTTTATTAGTTGCGATAACTATTGTAGGCATATCTTTATCAATTAGTGCAATTGGCCCATGTTTCATTTCTGCTGCAGGATATCCTTCGGCATGTATATATGAAATTTCTTTTAGCTTAAGCGCACCTTCTAGTGCAATTGGAAAATTATAACCTCTTCCTAAGTACAAACAGTTTTTAGCTGACTTAAACTTTTTAGCAATTTTCTTAATTTCATTATTGGCTGATAAAGCCTTATGAACTTTCTTACCAATATTTGAAATTTCAACTATGTATTTGCGGAATATCTTTTCTGAGATAATTCCTTTGGATTTGCTAAGTTTTACTGCCATCAGGTATAAAACGGTCATTTGAGTTGTAAATGCTTTAGTCGATGCCACTCCAATTTCAGGTCCAGCATGAGTATAAGAACCAGTATCAGATTCTCTTGCTATTGATGAACCAACGACATTGCAAATTCCATATACAAATGCACCTTTTGATTTTGCTAGCTTAATTGCAGCTAATGTATCAGCGGTTTCACCTGATTGAGAAATTGCAATAATAATATCATTTCTTTCAACAACTGGCTCTCTGTATCTAAACTCAGAAGCGTATTCTACTTCAGTTGGAATTCTTGCAATTTTTTCAAACATGTATTCAGCTACCAGTGCTGAGTGCCATGAAGTTCCACAAGCAATTATAGTTATCTTTTTTGCAGAAAGGAATTTATTTATATAATCATCAATTCCAGACAATTTTATTATTCCTTTTGAAATATTTAACCTACCCCTGAGAGTATCTTGAATTGCTTTTGGCTGCTCATAAATTTCCTTAAGCATGTAATGATCGAAACCTTGTTTTTCAATTTTATCAAGGCTTAATTCTAATTTATTTATAGTTGGAGAAATTTTTGAATCATCAACTATCTTTCTAAATAATGTATCCTTATGATTTCTAATAATAGCTAATTCACCATCCTCTAGGTAAATCACATTTTTTGTAAATTCTATAAACGGTGTCACATCGCTTCCGATAAAATGCTCGTCCTTTCCTACCCCAATGCATAAAGGGCTTCCAAGCTTTGCAACAACTATTTCATCTGGTTTATCATTATCAATTACAGCTATAGCATAGGCGCCAATCACCTGATTTAGAGCAGTTTGTACAGCTTCTCCTAGCTTTACATTTTCTTTAATTTTTACATACTCAATTAAATTTATAAGTACTTCAGTATCAGTATCAGATTTGAATGTATAACCTTCTTTGATTAGCTTTTGTTTGATTGTCGAATAGTTTTCGATTATACCATTATGAACAATGCATAATTTATTCGAATTTGAATATTGAGGGTGTGCATTAATATTATTTGGTTCTCCATGAGTTGCCCATCTTGTATGGCCAACACCAACACTTCCGCTTAAATTTTTCCTTTTTTGAAGTTGCTTCTCAAGCTTACTGATTTTACCTTTTGACTTACATGCGGAAATTGATGAGCCATTGTAAATAGCGATACCTGAGCTATCATATCCGCGGTATTCTAATCTTTTTAAACCATTTAAAATAATTGGCAGCGCTTCTCTTTCTCCTAAATATCCTACAATACCACACATATTATATAAATTTAAAAATTAACTTTTAAGAGTAGATTAAAAATTAGTGAAATTATTATATCTAATATTAATCTTCAGGTTCTGTATAATAAATTTTAATTTTTGGTCTTTTCTCAATATCAGAGCTTAAATTACCGTGTAGAATGGTTCCTTTTGGGCTCAAAATAACACCTGAAGCTAAACTTTTATTTTCAGATTCATCAAGAATTTTAAAATTTTGAACAGAAGCTATATCAGAAATCACACCCAATGCAAGTTGCGCATTTGTTGAATCTCTTAAAATTAAGTTATTAAGATGTTCTGTAATTCTTATCTTATACTTTACCCCTCTATCATCTGAAAGGCTATCACGCAGTAAAGGTTCAAGATGGTTGATTTTTGCATTTATTGTTAATGAACTTACAGACTGGTCTAAAAAATAATCTATTAACGCAGAGTTTTGCTCATAATTATAAATGTAAATTCTTTCAGGTTCATCATCATTTGAAAAATTTTGATTCACAAAAAATTCTATGTAAGCTTCATTGATTATTCTAATTGGTTCGTCAGAAATTTCATCATAAAAGAAATCTTTGAAATGTTCAAATTCACTTATTTCATCACCATTATCATTTGTAATTGTTCCACCAAACAAATCAAGCGTTGACACTATTCCTTCTCCACCTCTTAGAAAAATGTTCTCATTACCATTGGTTTGTTCCATTGTACTTACATCGATTAATGTTTCATTATCAAATAAATTCACCAAATTTCCTGAAAAATTTATAACGTATTCGTGTTGATTGGTTTCAATCTCATCAACAGAACCAGTATCGCTATCTCCAATATTTGTATTATCAGAAGTATAGTGAATTGTAAGTTTAGAGTTTGAAGACGCAAAATTCAGCAACATCATAGAACCATCTGAATTGCTTTCAACTTTTATATATAGTCCTCTGAAAAATTCTTTGAAATTGGGTTCATTAGTTAAAACTTGATTTCCCTCATTTTCAAAAAAATTGCTTTCCCAAAAATCATCATTGGGATTATTAAGTTTGAATCTTAATGCCGGGGCAATTCTTTGGGCAACATAGGGATTCCCTGCAGTATCAAGTTCTGTTAAATTAATTTGCTGTTCACTAGGAGTAAAGTCATCAATTTCGAAAAGTAGTTCTCCTTCTAATTGTGTTGCATCAATGATTTCCTCGACCGATAATGAACCGTTTGAAAAATATCCTTGGGAGGTGTTAAAATCAGAAAACGGATCAAAAGTTCTAAGAAAAAAATTGTTTTTGTAAACTGATATTTTTACAGGCGAGTTTCCATATACTGAATCAATTTCATATGTGATATCACCTTCTTCGCTAGTATCTATTCCTCTAGAGTAATAGGGTATTGTTAAAACGACTGAATCCAAAACAACATTATCTCCAAAATCATGATCATAATCTTCTGGTACCATTTGTCCTACAAAGCTTGAATTCGATCTACCGTATTGTGGATGAGTATAACTTCCTAATAAAAAGGAGGGTAAGTTATTTGACTGAACAGGGTTTACCATTTCAGATCTAGTTGTCAATCCATACTCAACACTATTTGTTGAGAAATTAATTGCATTATCGGAGTTTACAACTTGTGAATCAAAACTTGCAAAGTCCTTTTCGCATGAAACTATAAGTAATAAGAAGATAAATATTTTAAAGAAATTAAAATTCATGACTTGTTATGAAAGTAAATCGTTATAAAATTCCACGTAAGGTTCAGAAAAGGAGTCAACAGGGTGAAATTCAAGTATAGGATTTTTAAATTTCTTTAGATATTCATTGATTTCGGGAGAAATATTTTCAGAACCTTTAATAATAGCATCAGATGAATCGATAGCAATTTTCATAAGATTTTCATAGGTTGGCTTTTTCAGTTCACTAATATGTTTTTCTTCAATTTCATCAAAAATAATTTTATCAATCATTGTTTTGTTTAATGTTTTTTCAAATTCATTTCCATATAATGATGTAATTATTTTACTATTTTGAAAAATAGGTTCATCCTTGTATATGTTTTTTAAATACAATGGTAAAAGTGCTGCCATCCATCCGTGAACATGAATAATATCTGGAGGCCAATTTAATCTCTTAATCGTTTCAAAAACTCCTTTAGCAAAAAATATTGCTCTTTCGTCATTATCTTTGAATAACTTCCCGTCACTGTCGGTAAAAGTTGCTTTTCTTTTGAAGTATTCTTCATTATCAATAAAATACACCTGTATTCTTTCTTTTGGAATAGATGCAACTTTAATAATTAACGGCATATCAAGATCATTAATCACAAGATTTAATCCAGAAAGCCTAATAACTTCATGTAATTGGTGCCTTCTTTCGTTTATATTCCCATATCTAGGCATAAATATTCTAATTTGGCCACCTTGTTTGTTAACCATCTTAGGAATTTCGAAAGACATTGAAGAAATTTCAGACTCCGGTAGGTATGGTACTACTTCAGACGATACATATAAAATCTTTCTATTTTTCATTAATTCAAAATTTGAAGTGTCCCTACGAGCAAGCAAAATTACAAAAATTATGTAGATTAATTGCAATGTATTAAGTTTATACCCTGTTAATTTTTTATTAAAATGTTAGTTTTCAAGAGTGTTTCTGCATTACAAAATCATATAAATAAGCTTATATCTGAAAGAAAAATTATTGGTTTTGTTCCAACTATGGGGGCATTACATGCAGGTCATTTATCTTTAGTGGAAAAATCTTTACTTGAAAATGATTGCACAATTGTTTCTGTTTTTGTTAACCCAACACAGTTTAATAACTCCAATGATTTAAACACATATCCATCTAATATAATACGAGACAAAAAATTATTACAGTCTCTAGATAATGAGATAGTTTTATTTCATCCAAATTCAAAAGAAATTTATTCTGGAGAACTTAAATCTGACCATTTTGATTTTGACAATCTTGATCAACACATGGAGGGTAAATATCGAGAGGGTCATTTTCAGGGTGTTGCAACAGTGGTAAATAAGTTATTAATGATTGTTAAATCTGATAAGATTTATTTTGGCGAAAAAGATTTTCAACAGCTACGTATTATTGAAAATCTTGTTGTTGCAAAAAAATTTAACACTAAAGTAATTCGATGTAATACAATTAGACAAGATGATGGTCTTGCTTTAAGTTCAAGAAATAATAAGCTAGATATTTCTTCAAAAAAAACTGCAAAATATTTATTTAAAGCACTTAGTTTTGCAAAGGAAAATTTTGACACGTTAGATATTACTAATATTGAAGAAAAAGTGAATAGATTATTAGCAAAGTTTCCTCAAATAAAATTAGATTATTTTGTAATTGCTGATGAACTACATTTACAACCAACTTTAAAACGAGATAAAAAAAAGAAATATAGAGCTTTCATTGCTGCAGATATTTCAGGTATAAGATTAATTGATAACATTAAATTATATTAATATTTATGAATATAGAAATTGTAAAATCTAAAATTCACAGAGTAAAAGTAACAGGTGCTAATTTAGATTATATTGGAAGTATTACTATTGACAAAGATTTGATGAATGCAGCCAATATTATTGAAGGAGAAAAAATACATATAGTTAACAATAATAATGGTGAGAGATTTGTAACTTATGTTATTCCTGGAGCTAGAGGTTCCGGAGAAATAACTGTAAATGGAGCTGCGGCTAGGAAAGTAAGTTTAGGAGATGTTTTGATTCTAATAACTTATGCATCAATGAGCATTGAAGCTGCAAAAAGCTTTGCACCAAGTATAATTTTTCCTAATGAGGAAAATAATCTTTTAAACTAAATTGGCTTTTAACTATAAAAATTATTTAAAAAATTTATTACCGATATTTATTGGATTTTTTTGTATTTATTACTCTTTTAGAAATATTAATTTTTCTGATTTCACTCAATACTTTTATAAAATTAATTATTCGTGGGTAGTAGTAGGGATCATGCTAGGGGCTTTAAGTCACATTTCTAGATCTTATAGATGGAAATATTTAATTGAACCAATGGGTTATAAATTAGGTTTTTTAAATAGCACTTTAGCTGTTTTTTCAGCATATCTGATTAATTATACTATTCCTAGAGCTGGTGATATTGCAAGGGGAACTATGATTTCAAAATATGAAAATATACCTCTTGAAAAAACTTTAGGAACAATTGTAGCTGAAAGAGCAATTGATGTTTTATGTATCCTTATAATTATCTTTATCGGACTTATTGTGGAGTTTGAAAGAATTTCAGAGAAATTATTGTTCTTGATTCAAGGAAAGAATTATTCAACTATTCTATTGATATTTGGAGTAATTCTTCTGCTTTTTATCTTAATATTTAAAATTGTAAAAAAAACAAGCTTAAATGCACCTATTTCAAAATTTTTCAATGGACTATTAGAGGGGCTTATTGTTATTTTTAAAATGGAAAAAAGGTTTTATTTTATCCTGCATACAATATTTATTTGGCTAATGTATGTTTTAATGTTTTGGGTCACTTCTAAGGCATTTATTGAGTTATATGATGCATCTTTTTTTCAATTAATGATTTCATTTACACTTGCTGCTCTATCTATTATGTTATCAAATGGAGGAATTGGAATATATCCATTAGCTGTTGAAGAATCTTTAGGATGGTATGGAATCCAATCTACTACAGGTTTGGCTTTTGGATGGGTTATGTGGTTATCTCAAACAATGATGGTTGTAATTTTTGGAGGATTATCTCTATTTATATTACCTTTCATTAACAGAAATAAAATTTAATGAAAAACGTTTTTAATTTTCTATTGATTTTGATTTCAATGAATGTGTGTTATTCCCAATCTCTTGATTCTTTAGCTGTTTCAAGAATTAATGATACAATTCTATCAAAATATTTAAACGAAAAAAGATCAATTGAAATTCAGCTGCCTAGATCTTATGATTTGGAATCTGATAAAAACTACCCTTTAATGATTGTACTAGATGGAGATTATATGTTTAACATAGTCTCAGGTAGTACTGATTATTTATCATATTGGGGTGATATTCCAGAAAATTTAGTTGTTGGGATAAACCAGAGAGAAACGAGGTTTAAAGACACGAGTGTTTTTGATAATTTAACTTTCACTCCAATCACTTCAACTGCTTCCTTTTTTGATTTTATTGTTAACGAACTAATTCCATATATATCGAAGAATTATAGGGTATCAGAATTTAAAGTAATTGTAGGTCAAGAAAGAACGGCAAATTTTGCTAATTTTTTTCTGTTAAAGCCTAATCCTTTAATTCGGGGAGTGATTTCGATTAGCCCCAAATTGTCAGATAAAATGGACATTTATTTATCAGAAAATTTATCAAATACTAATTCTAAAATTATTTATACTATATCATCATCCAAAAAGGATTTTGAGACTATTTACAAGAATGTTACTGCTCTCAGTAATTCTTTAGATTCAATTAATAATAAAAACTTAAAATTTAAGTCTATAATTTTCAATGATGAAAATCATTATATTTTACCTTCTGTTAGTGTTCCAAATTCAATTAGAACTACTTATTCTTTATACTCTGATATTGATAAAGTAGAGTATGATTCAATTATTTCAAAACTTGATTCTTCTCCTATTGATTATTTGAAAAACAAGTACAATTTAATAAAAGAATTTTATGACATTGATAAAACAATTTCTGTTAATGATTTTATGGCAATTGAGGAGTTTATTGAAGAAAATGAGTATTTTGAATTATATGAAAATCTTTCAAAATTAGCTTTTGAGGAGTACCCAGGAACTATTTTACCAAGTTATTATAAGGGTAGATTTTATGAGGAGACAGGAAATCCTGAAAAAGCTATGCATTTATATAGATCTGCATATAATATGAATGAGGTGGAGGGATTAACAAAAGATTATTTAATAGAGCTTGCTGATAGAATCAAAGAAGATTTCAATTTTTAATTATGACAAAAATTAAAAGCACTTTTCATTGTCAAGAATGTGGAGCAGAATATGCTAAGTGGCAAGGCCAATGCAATAAGTGCAATACTTGGAATTCAATCTCAGAAGAAATTAAAGATGTCAATAAAGATAAATTATGGGATCATACAAAATCAGATTTAAATAATTCCAATAGCAAACCTAAATCAATTGATGATATAAAGATTAAAGATGAGTTTAGAATTGAAACTAATGACAATGAATTTAACAGAGTTTTGGGTGGAGGAATTGTACCTGGTTCAATTACCTTACTTGGTGGTGAGCCTGGGATTGGAAAAAGCACTTTATTTTTACAAATTTCTCTAAAAATTAATCACAGAGTTTTATATGTTTCGGGTGAAGAAAGTGACAATCAGATAAAAATTAGAGCAAACAGAATAAAATATTCAAATAAGGAATGTTTAATTTATTCGGAAAACAAATTAGAAAATATATTTTCACAGGCTGAAAAAATTAAACCGAATTTAATAATAATAGATTCAATCCAAACTTTAGTTACATCAACCATTGATTCTATGCAGGGCAGTATAACACAGCTTAAAACATGTACTGCTGAACTTATAAATTTTGGAAAAAGGACCTCAATTCCTATTATGTTAATCGGGCATATAAATAAAGACGGAAATATTGCTGGTCCTAAAGTTTTAGAACATATGGTCGATACTGTTTTGCAATTTGAAGGAGATAGAAATCATTTGTACAGAATTTTGAGAGTTAAAAAAAACAGATTTGGTTCTACAAATGAGATTGGAATTTATGAAATGGTTTCTGAAGGACTTAAGGAAATAATAAATCCATCAGAGATTTTGATTGGCAATTCAGATCAAAAATTAAGTGGAACAGCTATATGTGCATCAGTTGAAGGGTCTAGACCCTTTTTAATAGAAGTTCAGGCTTTGGTCAGTACTGCAGTTTACGGAACACCCCAAAGAAGCACTACAGGAATAAACTCCAAAAGATTAAATATGTTATTAGCCGTTCTTGAAAAAAGAGCAGGTTTTCACTTAAGCTCAAAAGATATTTTTCTAAATATAACCGGTGGTTTGAAAGTTGAAGATACTGGAAATGACTTAGCAATTATTGCTGCGATTTTATCTTCAAATAGTGATTTTAATATACCTGAAGATTATTGCTTTGCAGCAGAGGTGGGTCTTTCAGGGGAAATAAGACCTGTAAGCAGGATAGATCAAAGAATTAAAGAGGCAGAAAAACTAGGTTTCTCTAAGATATTTGTTTCAAAGTATTGTGATACAATATCTTCCAAAAAAATTGATATAGTTTATTTAACTAGGATAGAGGATTTGATAGAAAACATTTCCTAATTGTTTAAGTAAATTTAGTAATTTCGCCTCCATACGTCATTTACGATAAATTTTAAAAATATCTAATGATTTTTAAGGAATACAAAAAATTAAATCTTTCAAAAATTTCAGATGAGATACTTTCATACTGGAATGATAGAAATATTTTTAAAAAATCGATAGATAAACTAAAAAATCAAGATTCATTTATTTTTTTTGAAGGCCCTCCCTCAGCTAATGGTCTTCCAGGGATACATCATGTTTTAGCAAGATCGATTAAGGATATCTTTTTAAGATACAAAACTATGAAAGGTTTTCATGTTCAACGTAAGGCTGGCTGGGATACTCACGGACTTCCTATAGAGCTGGGTGTTGAAAATGCCTTAGGCATAACAAAAGAAGATATCGGTAAAAAAATATCAGTTGAAGATTACAATAAAGAGTGCAAAAAAGCTGTAATGAAATATACTGATATTTGGAATGATTTAACTATGAAAATGGGTTATTGGGTAGATGTTGACGACCCTTATATAACATATAGCCCAAAATATATGGAATCAGTATGGTGGTTGCTCAAGGAAATTTATAATAAGGATTTAATGTATAAAGGTTATACAATTCAGCCTTATTCTCCTAAGGCTGGAACAGCCATTAGTTCTCATGAATTAAATCAGCCAGGCACATATCAGGATGTTACAGATACAACCGTTACAGCTCAATTTAAGTTGATAAAAAATAATTTACCTAAATTTTTAACTTCTGATATAGATATTTTTGTTCTAGCCTGGACAACTACTCCTTGGACTTTACCTAGTAATACTGCCTTGACAGTTGGACCAAAAATTAATTATTCTTTAATTAAATCATTTAACCAATATACTGGAGTTATTGCTGACTTTATTGTTGCTGAAGACTTAGTTTCTAAGCAATTTTCTAACAATTATTTTGAAGTAAACAACATTAACGAAATTGAAAATTATAAGTTTAATTCCAAAAGTATACCTTATTTTAAAATATCTACATTTAAGGGGGCTGATTTAGAAAACATTAAATATGAACAACTTTTAGACTATGCCAAACCGCATTCCAATCCTGAAAACGCATTTAGAATTATAATTGGAGATTTTGTAACCACAAGTGATGGGACTGGTATTGTTCATACCGCCCCAACCTTTGGTGCAGATGATGCTTTAGTTGCTAAAGCTGCAAATCCACCTGTACCTCCAATGTTGGTAAAGGACAAAAACGATGAACTTGCACCACTTGTAGATTTACAAGGAAGGTTTAGGCCTGAAATGAGAGAATTAGCAGGAAAGTTTGTTAAGAATGAATACTACAATAACGAAAATATTCCTGAAAAATCAGTAGATGTTGAACTTGCAATTCAGCTTAAGACAGACAACAAAGCGTTTAAAGTAGAAAAATATAAACACAGTTACCCTAATTGCTGGAGAACTGACAAACCAATTCTTTATTATCCAATAGATTCATGGTTTATAAAAGCTTCTGAGTATAGAAGTAATATGGTTTCATTAAATAAAAAAATTAACTGGAAACCAAAATCTACAGGTGAAGGTAGATTTGAAAAGTGGCTTGAAAATGTTAACGATTGGAACCTCTCAAGATCTAGATTTTGGGGAATTCCACTACCAATTTGGAGAACCGAAGATGGAAAAGAAGAAATTTGCATTGGATCAATAGAGGAGTTGATTAATGAAATGGACAAGTCTGTCAACTGCGGTTTTATGAAAAGTAATTTGTTTTCTGATTTTGAGATTAACAATTTTTCTGATGAAAATTATTCAAAGATTGATATTCATAAAAATATAGTTGATGAAATAATTTTAGTCTCTGATTCAGGAAAAAAAATGTATCGTGAATCAGATTTGATTGATGTTTGGTTTGATTCTGGAAGTATGCCATATGCTCAGTGGCATTATCCTTTTGAAAACAAAGAATTTATAGATAACAAGAAATTTTTCCCTGCTGATTTTATTGCTGAGGGAGTTGATCAAACTAGAGGATGGTTTTACACTTTACATGCTATCAGTTCAATGGTTTTCGGTTCAGTATCTTATAAAAACGTAATTTCAAATGGTTTAGTTCTTGATAAGGAAGGTCAAAAAATGTCCAAAAGATTAGGAAATGCAGTTGATCCATTCAAGACTTTATCTGACTTTGGCCCCGATGCTACCAGATGGTATATGATTTCTAATTCTAACCCGTGGGATAATCTTAAATTTGATTTAAATGGAGTAGAAGAAGTAAAAAGAAAATTCTTCGGTACATTATATAATACTTATTCATTTTTTGCCCTTTATGCTAACATTGATAAATTTAAGTTTACTGAGAAAGAAATTGATTTTATAAAAAGACCGGAATTAGATAGGTGGATTATTTCTGAACTAAACTCCTTAATATTAAAGGTTGATAATTATTATAATGATTATGAACCAACTAAGGCTGCAAGGGCTATAAGTTCGTTTGTTATAGATAATTTAAGTAATTGGTATGTTAGATTAAGTAGAAGAAGATTTTGGAAAGGTGAATATGAGCAAGATAAAATTTCAGCATATCAAACTTTATTTCAGGTTCTAACGGATGTTGCTAAGTTATCATCTCCGATTTCACCTTTTTTTATGGATAGGTTGTTTATTGACCTGACAAATAACATCAATATCGATTATAATGAAAGTATTCATCTAGAAGATTTTCCGATCGCAGATAAATCAAAAATTGACTTAAAATTAGAGAAAAAGATTCAGTATGCACAAATTATATCTTCATTAACATTATCATTAAGAGCAAAGGAAAAAATAAAGGTTAGACAGCCATTATCCAGAATTTTAATCCCTGTAAAAAATGCTTTAGAAAAAGAGATTATAGATAGTGTTTCAGATGAAATTAAGCGTGAGGTAAACGTTAAAAATATTGAATTTATTGAAGGTGAATCAAATCTTTTGGTGAAGTCTATAAAACCTAATTTCAAAACATTAGGACCAAAGTATGGTAGATTTATGAAAGAGATTTCAAATCAAATAAATTCAATCAATAATGAAAGAATAATTGAGCTTGAAAAAACTGGAAAAATTGATTTATTAATTGACAAAAAAACTATAACTTTCAATATTGATGATTTTGAAATTTCGTCAAAGGATATTGAAGGTTGGTTGGTTGCTAATGAAGGAAGTATCACTGTTGCTCTTGATATTAATGTTGACGATAAGTTAAAAGAAGAAGGAATTGCAAGAGAACTTGTTAGTAAAATTCAAAACCTTAGAAAATCTAAAGGATTTGAGGTAACTGATAGAATTAACCTGATATTTAATGGTGATGAAAAAATCAAAATTGCAATTAATAATAACTTAGAATATGTAAAAACAGAAACACTCTCAAGCACTATTAAATTTGATATTGCTGCTGAAAGTGGATTAGATGTTATATTTGACAAATTAAAAACCAAGATATTTATAACTAAAGTTTGAAATTATGAAAGATGTAAACATTAGATATTCAGATTCGGATTTAGCAAAGTTTAAAATCCTGATTAACGAAAAAATTGATAAAGCTAAGCATGATCTTGAGCTTATTAAAAGTGCTTATATGAATGACCATAATAATGGAACTGAGGATACTTCGCCTACTTTCAAGGCTTTCGACGAGGGGAGTACGGTAATGAGTAAGGAATCAAATTCTCAATTAGCTCTTAGACAAGAGAAATTTATTAGAGACTTAAAAACTGCTTTAATTAGAATTGAAAATAAGACTTATGGAGTTTGTAGGGTCACAGGAAAGCTAATTTCAAAAGAAAGACTTAAGCTTGTTCCTCATGCAACATTGAGTATTGAAGCAAAAAATATGCAGAAATAGCATTACACTTAACTTACTTTCGTGGTATTTTTGAAATATGCCTAAAAATTCTATTTCAGACATTTTAAAAAACCTAACAACCTCACCTGGTGTTTATAAATTTTTAGATAAATCAAAAACAGTGATTTATGTAGGTAAAGCTAAAAATTTAAGAAATCGTGTTAGATCTTATTTTACCGGTAAAAAGGCCGATGAAAAGACTAGGTCGTTAGTTTCAAATATTCATGATATTTCAATTATTTTAGTAGAAACTGAGTCTGATGCACTTCTCCTTGAAAATAACTTAATAAAGAAGTTTAAGCCTAAGTATAATATACTTTTAAAGGATGGAAAATCATATCCGTGGATTTGCATAAAAAACGAAAGGTTTCCAAGAGTTTTTTTAACAAGAAAAGTTGTAAAGGATGGCTCTGAATATTTTGGTCCTTATACAAATATTAAGACAATTAACACTTTACTTGATTTAATAAATAATATATATCCGATACGAAAAACCAATTATAACTTATCTGAAAAAATTATTAATGATTCTGATATTAAATTGTCCTTGAGAGTGTTGGAAAAAAACAGTCATTTTATAATTTTAGGTTTTGAAAAAGATGATTTCTCATCTAAAGAACTGATTTCTGAAAAAAAATATAATCAGATAATATTATCTGTGAAAAACATCCTCAAAGGCAAATTTTCAAGACCAAAAAAACAATTAAAAGACCAAATGATTCATTATTCAAATCTTGAAGAATACGAAAAAGCAGATGAGTGTAAAAATAAATTAAAAGCCTTGGAAAAGTACCAATCTAAATCTATGGTTGTAAGTTCAAAAATTAAAGACTTAGATATTTATTCCATTATTTCTGATGATAGTTATGCATATGTAAACTTCACACAAATTTCTAATGGTTATATCATTAGCTCTTTTAACACACATGTAAAAAAATCTTTGATTAACGATGATAATAAAATATTAGAGCAACTAATTCCTCAGATTAAAATTAAATTCATGTCTAATTCAAACGAGATGTGTTCAAATATTAAAGTTGAATGCATGGATTATAATAAATTAGTTTTACCTATTCTAGGGGATAAAAGACATTTGCTTGACATGTCAATTAGAAACATTAAAAACTATAAGATTAACTTTTTTAAATCATCTATAAAATCTGAAAATTCTTTTGATAGAATTTTAAAAAATCTTAAGAAAGATTTAAATATGGATAATCTTCCAGTACATATTGAGTGTTTTGATAATTCAAATTTTCAAGGTTCTTTTCCGTCTTCTGCTTGTGTTGTTTTCAAAAATGGTAAACCCTCAAAAAAAGATTATAGACATTTTAATATAAAGTCTGTCACCTCACCAAATGATTTTGCGTCAATGAAAGAAGTAGTTTATCGCAGATATTCAAGGATGATTAAAGAAGATCAAGCACTTCCAAATTTAATTATAATTGATGGCGGTAAAGGACAGCTTTCTTCATCTGTAAGTTCATTAAAAGAGTTAGGCATTGAAAAACAAATTACAATTATTGGAATTGCAAAGCGACTAGAAGAAATTTATTTTCCTGATGAGAGTACAGCAATATATATTGATAAAAAATCAGAATCACTAAAATTAATTCAAAAGTTGAGAGATGAGGCACACCGCTTTAGTTTAAGACAATATAGAAATAGAAGGGACAAATCTTTTATTGACTCTGAACTTCAGAATATAAAAGGTGTAGGAGAAAAAACAGTGTTTAGCTTGATAAAACAATTTAAATCAGTAAAAAAGATAAAAACTAAATCTCTTAAATCACTAAAAAAAATTGTTGGAGAAAACAAAGCAAAAATTATTTACAATTATTATAATAAATAGATGAAATATTATTTTTTAATGCTCTCATTAATTTTTTTAAATTATTCAATTGCACAAAATAATTTAGCGTTTAAATCTGGGGAGTGGTTTAAATATAAAATTTCTTACAGTGGATGGTTTAAGGCTGGAGAAGCTACTGTGAATTTAAATGAATATAATAACAACAATAATTTATTTCATGCCAAGATGATAGGCAAAAGCACAGGTGCTGTAAATTTATTTTTTAAGGTTAATGATAGGTATGAAAGTTATTTTAATAAAAATAACATTGTACCTGATAAATTCATCAGAAATATCGATGAAGGTGGTTACACAAAAAACTTAGAAATTTTATTTAATCAAAACAAACAAATTGCTACTGTAATTGATTTAAAAAAAAATACATCAAAAGGATTTCCAATAAAAGAAAATTCTCAGGATATGGTTTCGGTTTTCTACTATTTAAGAAACTTTTTTAAAATGGATGATTTAGATCAAAATAATGAATTAGTAATTGATATGTTTTTTGATAATGAAAATTATAAATTAAAAATTAAGTATTTGTCAACTGAAATTATAAATACTAATTTTGGAAAAATTTTATGTTTCAAAATCCAGCCTTATGTTCAGTCAGGAAGGGTTTTTAAAAAAGATGAAAGCTTAACTATGTGGATAAGTGCTGATAAAAACAGAATCCCCTTGAGAATAAAAGCTGACTTAATTGTTGGTTCAATTAGAATTGATTTAGAATCGTTTAGTAATCTTAACAATCCGTTTGAAATTAAATTTATTAAATGAAAAAATTTATTAAAATTTTAGTAGTTACTTCAATTCTTACAGCTATTATTTTTACAACTTATTATATGATAAGCTGGATTTATAATAAAAACTTTGATGTCGAGGTTTTTGTCAAAGAAAAAGAAAATATTGAATTTGGATTTAACTTAGATAATTATAAAGTTGACAGAGATACAATTAAATTTGGAGATAGTTTTGGAGAAATAATGTTGCGAAACAAATTATCATATTCTCAAATCTACAATATTGTTCAAAGCATTAAAGATTCGTTTGATGTAAGATGGTTAACAGCAGGTAAACCTTATGTAATACTTTCATCTAAAGATAGCCTGCCTAATCCACAATATTTTATATATCAGCCAAATCTTCTTAATTATGTTGTAATTGATTTTTCAAATTTTGATTCAATTACAGCGTATAATGAAAAAAAGCCGTTTAAAATTGTAAAAAAATCAACTTCTGGTATTATTAATAACAGTTTATCTGAAACAATGGATCAAAATGGATTACCATGGGAATTGATAAACCAACTTTCAGACATATATGCTTGGACAATAGATTTTACTAGAATTCAAAAAGGTGATAGGTTTAAGATAGTTTATAATGAAAGATATATAGAGGATACTATATTGGTTGGAATAAAAAGTATTGATGCCGCATACTTTCAGCATAACGGGGAAGAATTGTATGCATATAATTTCGTAGTAGATTCGTTGAAGAAAACTCCTGAATTTTTTGATCAGAATGGAAGCAGTTTACAGCGCACATTTTTAAAATCTCCGCTAAGGTTTAGTAATATTTCTTCAAGATATAATTTAAAAAGAAGAATAGCTTATTATGGTAACAAAGTGCGCCCTCATAAGGGTACTGATTTTGCAGCTCCAACTGGGACGCCAATAATGGCAACTGCTGACGGTAAAGTGATAAAATCATCTTATACAAGAGGAAATGGTTATTATGTTAAAATCCAACATAATAATAAGTATGCCACCCAGTATTTACATATGCAAAAGAAAGGAAGGGTAAAACAAGGTCAATATGTTAAGCAAGGTGAGGTAATTGGAAGAATTGGTATGACAGGGAATACATCTGGTCCGCATGTATGTTATAGATTTTGGAAAAATGGAAAACAGGTTGATCCTTTTAAACAAAAATTACCACCGGGGAAACCTATTCCTAAGGAATTAAAAGCTAATTTTGATATTTATAAAATTCCTTTG
>CETI01140425.1_pt1 | contig 17157 bp, 17 predicted proteins | sample 361441 | NCBI WGS metagenome assembly CETI01 (sample SAMEA2622478, study PRJEB7988) | marine metagenome | biome: marine biome (ENVO:00000447); feature: deep chlorophyll maximum layer (ENVO:xxxxxxxx); material: "saline water (ENVO:00002010), including plankton (ENVO:xxxxxxxx)" | depth 90 m | reverse complement strand
TAAACATTACCAATTCTTCCTCTACCACTTCTTCTATCTGTATAATGAGCACCCCATGTTCCTCCGGACAATGCCGCCCCATAACCACTAACACTCCATATATTTATAGCAATTGTCCCATAATTCAACCTTCTTACGCATTCATTTACATACTTACATGGTAGGGATTTAGGAGTTAAAACAGTACACGACAGAGAACCACATAGTTTTTTAGAGTTTGAAAAATTACATACTTCTTTTATATAATCATCAATATTTCTATTATATTCAATGAATCCACACACTAAGACCGGACAAAATGCCTCATTTTTTAAAGAATAATCGTCATATTCATATTCACGATTCACTATCCCTAAATCAACTAACATAACCATATCATCTTGGTTGCTCCCTTGATTCATAAGTCCAGGAAAAGTTGCACTATACTTTTCAGAATATTTTCCATAATGATTCTCAAACAAGTTCTTTCTTCTTATTGCTCCCGGATAATAGCATGCTGCTGGCTTTTTTTGACGAATTTTATCATGTAAAGCTAAATAAAACTCTGCCTTTTGTTCCCAATTATCTGGTATAAGAATTGCCTGAGGACTCATACAAAAAGCACCTCCATTTGTAATTTTTGCTATTACAATTTGAGTTGTCGCATTGTCTATCTCTTTTTCTGTCCACTTACCCGGTAAAATTATCCATGGTGTTGCACATCCCAACTCTCCAGTTATTTTTGTCTCTTTATCAATAAGAGTATTTGAAATAGCTTTGTATGTTTCTTCACTACCAGTGAAGTGTATATGATTTACTTTGGGATTTCTGAGAAGTTCTGCTTTATTATCTGTATCATAAATCATATATACTATTTTCTCTGATATCAATGGTTCTAATATACAAGCATATGGTTCATATAAAAAAGCGCGTAGTGGATGATGTTTTAGTAATACACACTCACTATGGATAAAAACACGCTCAAAAACATCTATAATCGAAAGAAAATTTGCGTTACCTGCCCCTAAAACAACTGAAACAGTGCCTTCTTTACAACGCTCTTTATATACTTGTGATTCTTCATCCGGAATTGATGCATCACAAAATAAGTTAAAAGTCATATTATCATCTATAAATGGACCAAACAAACTACAAGTATCATCAATTTTTTTTGTTGTTTGATTTGTTAATTTGCCATTTATAAAAGTATTTAACCATTTTTTTATACTAATACCCATCAGAAATCGATTATATGAGGCAATATCTTCAATTCTTTCGGGATCAGATTTCTCTAATTTACAAGATTTTTTTACCCAATTCCCCCTATAAGACCATTCATCCTTTATGAAAGCATCTAATACTTGTTTTGCCAACTCTTTTCTCTCATTAAGACTTGAGAAATAGAATGTTTCATGCCTTTCTACAAGTTTTTCCATTTATTATATTCATCTAAATTCCCCTTATATAAGGAGTTTACCAATAAATAAAAGCATGCAAACAGTTTGTTGTATCGGAGATTCACTGACTCAAGGTAATTATTCCTATGATTGGGTAAGTAGTCTTTCCAAAAAAATCCCATTTATTGAATTTATAAATATGGGTAAAAATGGAGAAACTGCTAAAGTTTTGAGAATGCGACTTCAAAAAGATGTTATAGATCTTAATCCCGATTATGTAATTGTATTAATCGGTGGTAATGATCTGATTGGAGCAACTCATCCAACCGCTGGGAAAATGTATGTAGATATGTTTCCAGATATTCTTGATAGACCTCCTTGTTTAGAAGATTATAAGGATGAAATGATTAAAATAGTCCACGAATTAGATTCAAAACTTCCAAAAGATACAAAAGTACTAATATTAAGTCCACCACCTATAGGAGAGGGTGGACCTAAAAGTGATGAATGGAAACTTGGTTTAGAATTTTCATATTTATGTAGAAATAGTGTAAGAGAGGTATCTCCAAGAATTGAATTTATGGATTTGTATAATGACGTTCAATTGGATATGATTGGTCATATAAATGGGAAGTATACGCCACTTACATTATCCTTAAATAAGATGATGTTTAGTTATATGCTGTCATATGTATTAGATTGGAAACGCATAAGTTGGATAAATAACTACAAATATACAACCGATGGTATACACTTCTCTAAACATTTCGGGAATGTAATTGAAGGTATGATAAGACATTGGTTTGAAACATATTTAGAATCAGAAGAAGTTATTACTATAGAGAATCTATCCAACAAACCATGTGACTTTAAAAATACGGTCCTAAATCTATTACCATCAGTGCTTAAGAGATAACTGTTAAGGTAGTTAAACCGGTTTTTTATTATTACATAAGAATATGAATTGTATACAAAATATGCAAAACAAACTTCGCACATTCGTGTTCGGACTTCTTCCGGTATCTGTTAAAGATAGCCTTTTAGCGAAATTGAAAAAGATGTCAATATCTGACAATAAGATCAATCACGCAATCACCGCTACAATATCTGTCTCAGGATTGTTTTTGTATAAAATATTGTATACATATCCACGAGTACTTTCGATACTGTTTTCGGTATATCCAATTCATATAACGATTGCTTATACAAAGGCGAACAGACCTTTGCCAATAGAACAACGTAAAATACTTATGACTTGGTTTTATTTGGTTCTATGGGACAATATGACATTCATAATCAGCAACTATCCTCTTGTTAGAATTGCAGGATATGTAACAATTGTCATGAAAAAATATGAAGATACTCAATGGACTGTTGGCGATTATGTTATTGAAAAACATGGTCATGTTATCAATAAAATAAAGAAATATGCTCCGGAAACCGAAGGATATTCATTCTTTAATCAAGAAGAACCAGTTCAAACCAATGATATGGATAGCTCTCAACACATTTTGTCACAAGGTCCAATTAAAACAGATTAACTTATTGGAATTGACACAATTCTATAATTGTACCGTCAATATCAACACTTCCTACTTCTATTTCACCATATATTGGCAAAATTGCTTTTTTAACCGAAAGTGTATTTAAGCCCTCATCTTTCAATCTTTTCATTTCAGAATGTACATCTTTTACAGATATGCTCATTGTATTAAGCTTTTCAGCTCCCTTATGTTCCGTTTTAGGATTTGTCCATTCCATAAGAATTACTGTAAATAGATCAGAAGGTAATGAAATCATTTTTATATGTTTTATGATTGTTTCTGTTGTTGACATATTAAAACTGGATAACATTGAATATTCTGGTTTGTTTTTTAGTTTATGACCACTTTCATATCCAATTTTTGTTAATCCTATTTTTTCCACAGCATTTACATATTTCTCAGAGTTTGTAAGATTAAATGTCCAACTAAAAATATGGGGATTATTTACTCTATATTTCATCCTTATAAATTTTAAAATTGGATACAGAGGATCACCAAATTTGATTAGGTAAACAATAAATCCATCTGGATCTGTATAAGCAACTAATTTGCCCCATTTATCAGAGGGGTGTGCCATAGGCTCTATACCCTGTGATGACAATTGTTCTATATCATTATCGATTGTTGTAGTATAAAGAGATAATCTTGTCATTCCTGCATCATATGATTTTCCCCGCTTTGGCATATTTTTATCTTCTTTCAAAAGAATCAAAGGTTGCCATTTAGAATGTTTACCGCCCTTTAAAAACTGTTTTCTATCAATAGTATCTCCAATACATTTAAAACCAAACTTAGTATACCAATCAATTGATCTTTCAAGATTACTAACAATTATAGTTAAATGTGATATAACCTCTTTTGGGGGTTTTGGCATTAATCCCTGTGGTTTACTACCTCTAAAAGATAATGGATATAGCACTCGGTCTCTAATATTATCTGGTAACAAACTAAGTGGTTTGAACAAAAATGTAGCAACTTTACCGGTTTTAATACGTGTTGGTGGATTGATTTGCTCCAAAGCTGACAACATAGCAGATATTGTTTCTTGGGGATCTGCGGCTAATTGCTTAATACCCTCTCTTGTAAAGTCTGCAACTTTGTTTGCCCATTCATGTCCATAGGGTAACTGTCTTTCTATTGTAGCTTCCTTAAAACTTTTCAACCAAGCATCAGCAAAACCCATTGCTAAAGGGGTTCTCATTGTAGCTGGCTCAACAATCACAACTTTAACTCCCCAAGGTAACATTTCACATCGTAAAATATCAGAATAAGACTCCAAAGCATGTTTAGATGCAGCATATGCAGAGATTGTTGGTAGAGGTATAAAACCATCTACGCTGGTTACATTTATAATTCTTCCCTTTGCTTTCTTTATAAGCGGAAGAAGATGGTATGTCAAATTTACAGGAGCATGGAAATTAATATCCATAGTCTGTTTGTATGCTTCTGAAGGCAACCATTCGATATTTCCAGGCAAACATATTCCTGCGTTATTTATAAGTCCAAATAATCCATTATCAGCAGAGTAGGACTTTGTAGTATTTACAAGTTTATCAATATCTTCTTTTTTTGTTAAGTCTGCTACCACTGCTACTACATCTGAATTATTATCAAACTCTTTAGCAGCTTGTTCAGAATAACATGCTGCAATAACATTGAATCCCGCATTTGTTGCGGATATAACCAATCCCTTTCCAAAACCAGAATCACAGCCGGTAATAAGCACTGTTTTATCTGTGTTCTTTTCATGTTTTGCAACTGGTTTGAAGAAATAATAACCGGAAGCACAAAGAATTAATGTACAAAAAACAACTTCAATGTCTACAAAAGATAAAATCATATTCTATTAATACTCGCAAAATACTTATTATGAGAAAAATGATAAAGACTTATTGATTATAAGAAAATAAGATGAGTTGGTCAAATTTCTTAGAACAAGAACAAGAAGAGCTCAAAAAAATCAATGAGTTTCTCGATTCTGAATATATAAAATACGGGGATGACTTACTTGTATTACCACCCTCCGATATGAGATTCTTAGCATTTGACATTTGTCCACTTGACAAAGTTAAAGTATGTATATGGGGACAAGACCCATATCATAATAGGGGTGAAGCTATGGGATTATGTTTTAGTGTACCAAGTACAGTAAAAACACCTCCATCATTAAAAAATATCTACAAAGAACTCAAAAACGATCTTGATATTCAGAAGGATAGTGGTGATTTGATATCATGGGCTAAACAAGGAGTTTTATTACTAAATAGTGCTTTAACAGTTCGTGAACATTCCCCCAATAGTCATCAAAAACATTGGAAACATTTTACAGACAATGCTATTAAATATCTATCAGATAATACCAGTGGAGTTGTGTTCATATTATGGGGAAATAATGCAAAACAAAAAGAAACACTAATTGATACATCAAAACATCATATATTGAAGGCAACACACCCAAGTCCTTTATCTGCAAATAGAGGGGGGTTTTTTGGATGTAAACATTTCAGTAAAACGAATGAGATTTTATCACATCAAAATATGACACCTATTAATTGGTGATTATTTAGAGACTTTTAATAAATTTCTCGAAAGCTTCATAAGTTCTTCCTCCGGCATAATCTGAAATACCTTCAGGGGAAATTACTTTGATTGTAGGGAAACCTTCTACTCCGAATTCTTTGCCAAGACCCTTATATTTCTCGCAATCTACTGAAAGAATGCGAACTTTTTTACCGTTTATATCCATATTATCATATTCTCCGACTAATTTATCCCATGTTGGGGCAAGTCTCTTACAATATCCACACCAATTGGTGTAAAATTTTACGATAGCAACTCCATCTTCGGGACATTTGCTTTTAAGATCGGCAGAAGACGTAACTTCAGTTGCCGAATTGGTATAGGATTCACGAACCTTTAATAAACCACACACAAGTATTAAAACAAGTAAAGCAAGACCTACATAAGTCATCAATTTCATAGCATCTATATTACACGCCATTTAATAGTTAAAAATGTTTTATTTATCAATAATATGTTATTATTAAGATCAAAATTGAAGTTCTTTTTGACAGAATATAAACCTATAACATCATTTATTGGGATATCTTATATTGTAAATCTGCTTAGAATTAGGAATAAGTCCATAACTAAAAAGACTACTATCAAAAAGACTACTGTCAAAAAAGACGAGATAATCTCCCATCAGAATAAATGGGGATCTGGGCTTGTAAATATTGGAAAATTGTATTCAAATGGCGATGATTATGTAAAATATAGTCAAAAATTTATAGAAGACATGTATAACGATTTTCCGGATGTTTTATTTAAACCAACAAAAGCGTCAGAAGTCCAATTTCGTAATAGTTATAACGATACATTATCGTATTTTATAACTGGTTCTATTACAGAAGATACTGGGTTTGCTCTGGAACCATGGTCAAGAGTTACACATAAAAACCATTTGTTTTTTATTAGAGGGGACACTGCAACTGTCATGGGGGAATATACATTTGAAAGTGATAAGACACAGAAGACAATTACCGCAGAGTATACATTTGGATATTTGAAATGTCCGAAATGTAATAAACTCAAAATTTATCTACAACATTCGTCTATTCCTTACAAAATCAAAAATGACATGTTTAATATTATTTCTTGTATGTAATGAGAACATCCCTTCAATTACTAATATGTGCATTGATTCTATCAACTATTGTATTCTTTTTTTGTCATATTAAATTTCTAAACAAACCTGATTTATTTGATATTCTAAGTAACAGAGACTATCTGAATAAACTTTCAAAAATGGATCTGTATGTAAGAGGTGTTAAAAATATTGAGGAATATATTCAAAACAATATACGTACATCTGTCTCATTTGCATCTTTTTATGAGAAAATAAAACTGATATGTTTAATCCTTATCGTAGATATTCAGGTACTTTTGAGTAATAGCAGTACAGAATTCTTTGATAAGATTAAATATGTAAAAATACCTTGGAAAATTGGAGTAGTAGACGGTGATTTATATGAAGATGGACTTCCACATACTCGTAATGGAAATATTATATTATCACGTGATACCATCAGATATAGTTCTAATCAGCATCTATTACAACTACTTTTACACGAAAAGGTTCATGTTTATCAGTATTTTAATAAAGGTGATGTTCAAAAATATATTAAGAGCAAAAATCTAAAAAGAGTGAAGAAAAATAAACGTGTTAGAGCAAATCCAGATATAGATAATTATACATATGAAGATTCTTCTGGAAACAAATATCAAGCAATATATAGAGATAATGCAAAATCTATATCAGATGTAGATTATGAAATGGGAAATTCTCAGTTTTATGAACATCCATATGAATCAATGGCAATACAACTGGAAAAAATATTAAAATAAGCTTTTGTCTGATAAAATTTCATTTCTTAGTATTAAAAATCCAAATTTCGCAATGTTCTGAATTCATATTATGATACGAAACGGTATTTATTTTCACGGGGGAGCGGGTTCGTTTCCTTATTATTTAGGAATAGCAAGATATTTACAAGAAAATTATGATTTAAGTGATGTTTCATTTGCGGGTTGTTCTGCGGGTTGTTTTCCAGCAATAGCATTAGCTGCGAAAATATGTGATGGAACATTTTATAAAAGGGTTCTTTTACCAAGTGTAAAAGATATACAGAAGACGAATAAGAGGAACGGATTGATGTTTAAAGATGCTATGCTGGGTTCTGACTGGATCAATCATTTGAAAAAATATGTTAAGATAGCAGTCGTAGAGTCTGGTAATTTCGACATAATTAACCAAAAATGTTCTCTTCTTGTTACGAATGTAAGTGTAGACAAGGTTGAATCTAAGTTTATTAGAGGTTGGAACTCGGCAGATGATTTAATAGAATGTTGTATAACATCTGCTTGGATTCCTGTAATATTTGGAGGAATATTCAAAGAATTTAGAAAGGGTGATTGTGTTGATGGGGGTATAGGCAATATTTTTTCAAATAAGATGAACAACCCAGATTATAATCATAACTGGTTACATATCGATCTTGGAACTTTTGGTCGTTTCCAAAATGATATATTTACTACTTTACACAACTTCATTTCTTTAACATTTTCAGCAAATGAAGATTATGTATTAAATCTGATGAAACAGGGATACACTGATGCTAAAAATAATCAAAGGTATTTCAAAAACTTTACTAAATTATAAAAATACATTTATAAATAATGGAGGATAAGATTTTGTGCTGGGGATCATTTATCGCAATTATTATAATTATTATTATGACTGTCTACTTTGTATATCTAAGTTTTGACATTTATGAAGGTTTTAAATCTTCTGATTACTGTCCCTTTGATATTATCACAAAAAGTGGCAGTAATATGATTCGTAATCCAGTATTAAGACAAGGTCGTAAATTGATACGTGGAGAAAAAACATCGGTGGAAAAGAAGGTTGATCCACTAAAAGATAAGATTAGTACTGAAGATAAAAAAAACTTAGATAGGAAAAAAGATGAACTTCAAATTCTAAAGTTTTTTAAAAATACCATGTACTGATTATTAAGATAGTTTTTTAAAACATTAATATATATGTTGAATCCAATACAAATACTATTATATGTTGGTTTGTTTTTGTTCTTTATGTTTGTAGTATGTAGATTATATAGAGCTTTATACATAGAATCTTTTACAATTCCAGATGTAGAAGCAAGTGCATTACTAGAACTTGCAAAAGAGCAAAATGATCTTCTTGAAGAGAATAGTGAAGGTGAATTAATAGATTCGAGTGGTGAAATTCAGAAATTATTGCTTGATGGAAGCAATGTTGTTGATAAAATGAATAATGATATTGAGGATGAAGAAACCACAGACGATGAAGAAACCACAGACGATGAAGAAACGACTGACGATGAAGAGATGACTGACTATGAAGAGATGACTGACTATGAAGAATAAATAAGATTAGTTCTTAAACTGATGTTCTGTAGAATCGTCACCCTGTATTTGGGTACTATATGAATCACCTAATGCAGTTGTTAAACATGTGTCAATCAATTCAGAACCGCTAAATTGCTGGTGTGTTAATATATCAAGATTCATATCCTTTTCCTTATCTTGAATATTATGTACATACGCGAACATACTATTATCTTTATAGTCTCTTGAAAATTGAGCAGTAGCCAAACCATTAAGGTGAAATCCAGCTAATGTAATAAAGGACCACTGATATCCCATTTCACCAAGCTGTTTATGATATTCTTTCATATCTCCTATTGTCAGTCCACTTGAAGCCCAATTAAAACTTGGCGAAGTATTAATAGCCAAAAACGCATTTTTCTTATCAACACCTTCTGCGAAGGTCCTTGCATCTTCTAATGAGGGCGTATCTAATTCGCACCATAAAACATCCGCATATGGAGCCATTGCATTTGCTCGAGCAATTGCAAGGTCTAAACCACAATCAACATGATAATATCCCTCTGGAGTTCTATCAGGAAGCCAACTATCTAAACCATATTTTTTTAGATCATACTTATCAACTTTTGATCCAGACTGTCCGCGTATGAATGGAATGTCTACTGGATCTATATCAGAATCTATAAACTTGGCAGATTTTGCATCTGTACGACCAATAATTACTGTATCAGTACCCATAATATCGCATTGTAATCTAGCCGCCTTTAGTCTACTAATCTGTTCTTGCATTGAACATAATACCTTACCACCTTGATGTCCACATTTTTTAGCTCCATTTTTCTGATCTTCGATATGAATACCAGCCGCCCCAGCTTCTACAAACATTTGTGTTAATTTCATAACCGTAGATGGTCCACCATGACCAGCATCCGCATCTGCGATAATAGGTCTGAAATAATCAATATTTAATTTTGATTCTGGCATCCTGTGATTTCTCTCAAATTGTTTTCTATCATGAAAAATTTGAGAACGAAACAATTGATCCACCTTCTTAGGTACAGAATCATATGGATAATCTGCTAAATCTGGACCAGGTAAATTATTACTACTTGCTGTAGATGATGTTTGCCAACCAGAAACATACACTGTACTTAAATGTTGCGACATTTGGGTTACCTGTAATGGATCTAATGCACCAAATGTATATTCACATTTCTTATTTTTTTTGGATTCTTCCATAAGATCCCAAAACTTAGAAGCAGTTCTGTTAGATAATTGCTCTACAGGCTCTTGACTTCCCTGTAATGTTACTATCTGCTCCGCATTCCACGTTCTTGCTACATTCTTAAACCTTGGTCTATTTAACCATTTTGATACTGCCTTTACTCTATGTTTAAAAGACATAATAATATCTTATTTCTTCCTACTTAAATAACCTATTCATATATGTCTGCATCCGAATCGGTTTCAAGTAATTGTTCATCTTTTCTTTCTTCAACTCCGGACTGCTTCGAGAATAGTTCCTCTATTAAATCTGTTTCCAGGTCATCCTTTATATCTTCATAACGTCTACCTTTTGCCAATTCTTCTTTCAAATATTTATTTTTGTATTCTCTATACCATATACCCAATAATAAGGGTTTATCTTTCGCTAAATGTGTTTTCTTGAAATCTCTTTCATATTCTGGTGAAGATATAAAATTATAGAAGATAATCATATCATCACACGATGGTATCTCCTTCATTTCTCGTGTATATTTTTCATGCTTAATCAAACCAATCAGATTCTCTCTATCAGATTTCCACATAAATATGTTTTCTAATTCTTTTATAGGTATTCTTTTGTTCTCATTTCTGGTGTCATCAAGCCAATTTAAAACTGCAATCATATTTTCACGACTCATTTTTAAAACATTTCTTCTAAATATCTCTTTTGTAGAATAATTGTTTGTCCACTCCATACGCTTAAAATATGCATTGTATATATCTGCTTCGAGTCCTGTAGTTATAAGATTCATTTTAGCTATAGCAGCCATTTTTTGAAGTTCTCGCTGCGATTTATTATATACTTCTATTAATTCTTCATAAGGAATGTTTTTCACATATTGAATGATTGTCGTTTGAGTCACCAGTTCATTTGGACTATTAGAATAAAAGAGTTTATAATAATTATTAGCACGTTTATCTAATTCTTTTTGTTCAGTTTTTCTTGCTGCTTCTTCCTCTTCTTCTTGTAGTTCTTTCTTCGCATTTTCGATAGCATTATGTGCTAATTGTGCAGATTCTATTGTTATTATTCCATCTTTTATTAATTCCTCTTCTTGAAGCTCTTTTTGAGCCATATCTAAAACTTCATCAGTCAATGTATCCGCAACTATATCTCTTAGAGGATCATTATCCATCTTTTTCTCTTCTTTATAATCCTCCTCATCTTCTGAATCAGTTTGTATTAATAATTCCTCAAGACGTAATTTATCTTGTTCACTAAGTGGCTCATCCTCAAACTCATCATCATAGTCTATAGATTTTTTAACATAATCATCAATTTCTTTTTGATTTTCATCTCTATATTCTCCTTTTGGTTCTTTTTTTCCCAAAAGAAAATCATGTACATCTTGAATCGAAAATACTTTCGGCTTTTCTAACTCACTTGTATCTATAATATCTGAGCTTTTTGATTTTTTTGATTTTTTTGATTTTTTTGATTTTGTACCTCCTTTCGGAACATATCTTTTATATGCTCTTCTTGTTAACATAATATAAATGTATATTAAAATACCTACCAACTCATGCTATAAAAATGATGCGCGTTTGTGTGAATATAAATATAAGACAGCCTTATATTTTATTAAATATGTGTGACAATATTCCAAATATCCAAACGGTATGCAATCCTGATTTAGATGAACTGTCGCGTCGAGTCGCTTCCAATGACATGGGTGTATCAGCTGTAGGACATAACCTCGTCAATCACGAACAAGAAGCTATGTTCAGAAAGATAGATTTGGGAGGCCAAACCCGCACTGCCGTGGGCATCCCGCTGGACACGGTCCAAAAAACTAAATATATAAATTTCTGGAAAGAGGTTCTTACTCTTGAATATAAACCCAATACTCAGAAAGTTCCTTTACACGAAAATCAAGTTGAAGACTTAATACAAAAATATGGTTATAGATACCAAAAGCAACCAAATGGTCCTCAAAAACACCCAGATTTCTATGTTTACTTTGATGGTAATACAGAAATTTGTATTGAATGTAAGTCAATCGCAAAGAATAAAACGATGCCCGTGTATAATTGTACCGCACCAAAAATTGGTACAATCTATATATTCTGTTGTGAAAAGTATAATAAAACTACAATTTATTGGGGAGGTGATATGATTCCTCAAGAAAAAAGGGAAATATATTCCAGATTGGAACAAGCACTTAAACAAGTTGTTAGTAATTTTCGAGCTCTGCCTGGTTGGATAGATGAAGAACGAGGTTTTGACTTTACAGTAAGAAACATGTATACCCAAAAAGGAGGCTCTACATTGACGGACTATTTCAATCACCGTAATCGAGAAAAATGTGAACAAAATGTTATCAATTATTTTGGATAATATACGCACGAATAAAAATCCAAAGATTATAATCTAAGAATGGACATAAGTTAGAGTGCTCGAACAATCTCCTCAATAAGTGGCGGAGGTACGGCATTTCCAATTTGTTTAATTTTATTTTTTTGGTTTCCAGAAATTTGAAAATTTGCGGGAAAACCCTGAATTTGTTTAAGTTCATCTGGCAAAATAGTTCTTAAATAATAGCCATTCTTATTCCTTAACGGAACATATAATCTTGGTTGATGGTCATAAGCACATATAATTGTTTTACTTGGCTTTCTAATATCAATTATTTCAGAATGTATTGGTGAATCACGCTTTCCAAACGATAATAAAGAATCATAAGTTTTTCCTTTGTATGTGCGTCTTGTCCTTTGACCTTTTTTTGATTTTAGTTCCAAATATGGGTGTACATTGTTTTCTGTTTCGTCATTATCCATATTTGTAAGAATACATTCAGATGGAATCTGAGTCATATCGTAATCTTCTGGTTCAATTTTGATAGCCCCTTCCATATTAAATTGGATAATACCGATTAGATTTGGTTCTTCATTACTTTCTATTACTGGAAAGGTAAATTCTTGGTCCAAGTCATTACGAATACCTACAATAATTAAGCGTTCCCTGTTTTGAGGAACTCTAAATAATTTTGCTTTACAAACTTGGTGATAAATCTTATATCCTATTTTCTCAAATTCAGATTTAATAATATTAAAATATAAATCACCATTATCAGCCTTCTTAGTAAGAAGTCCTTTCACATTTTCACCAATCAAATATTTAGGTTTTATAATTTTAACGACTCTTACAAATTCTTTAAACATTGTATTTCTAGGATCGTTATTTTTACGTTTTCCTGCACTACTAAATCCCTGACAAGGAAATCCCGCAAAGACTAAATCTACAATATTTCTATATTCTTCAAATTTTGAATCAGGTATGTTTACAATATCTTTACCTTCTTTTTCACTTTTTGATTCATCCTTAATATGTTGACTGTTTGGAAAATTAAGTTCATGTGACTCAATGGCGGATTTATCAAACTCACTATAAGCAACTACATCATATCCTGCGTTTTCAATACCAAGCGTATCACCACCAAGTCCACTAAATAAACTTATAGCTTTTGGGCGTGGCATATTCACACCTTTTATTTAAATATAACTGAGTTATACTTATCATTTTTTTATACTTATGCATTTTCGAAGTCTTCCTTAGCTTTTTTTATCAATAGTCCCCGTTCGGAACGCTCAACTCTACGTTGTTCTTGTTCGGAAATAGAACCCATAGCATCAATATGTTCTAATAATTGTATAGCTTGATTAGAATAAGACCATTCATTGTCATACCAAATGGTAAATTTGTAGTTATTGGGTCCCATTTTCATAGAGGCAGCCGAATCAACAATTGTGGGATTAGTAGTTGTCATAAAATCAGTACTAACAAGATGTTCGTCATCATTTACTACAATCTCATGCCTTGTTCTAAGAAAATCAAATATATCATTTAAAGAAGAGTCTTGTTGTAAGGTTACATTCATATCAACCATACTTACATTGCTTGTTGGTACTCTTACAGATGTACCATATATCTTACCATTTAGTTCTGGTAGTATTTTGATAGCTGATTTACTTGCGCCTGTTGTGTGTGGGATTATATTATTAAAAATGCTTCTGTGTGTACGTTTCTTTAAGTGAGGTCCATCAAGAACGTTTTGTGAAGCAGTTGCTGCATGAACAGTTATGAAGTTACAGTGTTCTATACCATACTGATCATTCAGTATTTTTATTAGAGGAACAATACAATTTGTAGTACACGATGAGTTACTAATAATACGCTCTCCCTTATAATTGAGATGATTTCCGTTATAAAGATATTGTGGGATTTTATCCTTTGAAGGTGCACACATGATAAAATAATCTGCGCCGTGTTCTTTTGCTTTCTCCATCGTTAAGAATTTTCCTGTAGTTTCAAAAACATATTTTGAATTTCCCCACATTCCTACTTCTGGAGTACGATTATCTAAAAGACGAATCCAGTTTCCATTTATTTCAATATTACTATCGTCCAAAATAGATATGTTTAAAGGTTCTGTTTTGTGAAAACTATCGTTATTTATATAAGACGCTATCTTATCAATATTAAATCCTGGAAAATTTATTGTGTCAACACGAATCTTTTTATTTAAAACAGTTTGATTAAGAATAGATTTACCAATACGACCAAAGCCATTGATACCAATTCTAATCATTTAATTTATAAGATATAAATTAGATTCATTAACTTGATAATAGTAATAGATGCTATTCAGAATATACCTCAAACTATTCTACTTGACATCAATATTTCATAATGTGTGTAGTTTAAGTCTGATTAGTCCAGATGCTGAGAAATTTTTGACACAAGCAAGAAAATTAAGAGACGAAGTAAAAGTTTTAGAAAAGGAATTACTTGAAGAACGTATTGCATCCAATCCCTCAGACATCCCACATCATATAAAATATAGAGAGTCACTTATTCCAAAAATATTTTCCACTAAAATTCAAACAGTTCCCAAAAACACATTGGTCATGAATTGGGAACTTGAAAAAAACGGTGAAACACATTTAGACTTAATAGATCATAAAAATAAGGTCCATTTCAGAGCTATTGGTAAATGGCGTAGAACAAAATCTCGTTTCGGTATTGGTTCAAATGTTATACTTAAAGCAAGAGGCATTGGATTTACAATAAATTCTAAATTTGTTTCACTATCCAAATCGGACTATATTCTTGCTAAGAATACTTATAATCGATGTCTATTAAACTTAAAAAATATGAATAAGGACTTGGAGGCCGCCAAGAAATTCTCTAATACTGTTTTGAATATTAGAGAACCTGAACCTTTATTTCCAATTATAACTCAAGAATCGCTCGCAGCAATCTTTATGCGTTCTCTTAGAAGGTGGTCTTTAAGAATACACTCTTTTGTTTTAAACAAAATGTTCTATATCACCATTAATCGTACAAAAAACAATACAGAAAAATGGAAACAGATTGTTAACATTGGTAAATCAGAAAATTATATTAAATTTGATAATGAATTTTGTGTAATTCAAAATACTGGTATTTTAAGTGTTAAAGGAGTATTGCCTTATCACAATCGATGGATTCGTTCGCCAAAAGCTTCATTTTCTTGCATTTGTAATCTGGAAATTATTAATTTGATTAAATCAAGAACTGGGGGGAGAGCAGGGGGGATTAAATCTTAACTGGAACGATACCATGCCAATGGTAGTCATCCTTCTGCGGTTTTTCATTATCAACATCATATGATACTATTTCAGATGGTTTATCCTCTAACCCTTCAAGAATACTAATATCGGTTAATAATAAAACTCGTTTTCCATCCTTTTCTTGTACGCTCTTTGCATAAATTTTGTTACCTAAATTACTATATACCCAATGTCGTTCTTTCTTAGTAGTTCCATGAATCGCCACTGTATTATTACACTTTTTTACATAATTGTATAATTTTATAGGTTCCTTTTGTTTAATAAAATCCAGACAACTTACTAATTCTTTTTTAACAACACTATCATCTTCTATTAAACACTCTTTGTCATAATCCGCATCATATTTCGCCTCCTCCCATATTTTGCTAAATTCACTAAGATCACTAACACTTTCATCCTCTCTCGTCAAAGAATGAAATTGTGGGTTTTTTGATTTGAAAATAATATTAAGTATACGAGAACTTTGCGATACTAAAATTACAAACATAGTCATCATTGCCACTCCAACTGTTCCCTCTGTATTTGTCATATCAAGATCTATTACAAGCTTCATATTTTACTATTATTTGTGTTATATTTAACTATTATTCCAGATTAAATCATTTTTAACCCTCCCCACCGGATTCAACCGACAGTACCTTTCCAAGCATAATAAGAGCATTCGAATCCATAACCGCAATGCGTCCCATACCAGGTACCTTGTCAAAAGCCTCTACAATAAATGGCTTCAAGGGTTCAAATACAACTTCCGCCGACTCACCTCGCTCCAAAAATGGTGGGTTTTCCAACTTCTGTCCTCCAGTCTTTTTACCCATCTTCCAATTAATCTTCGCCATCTTACATGCTGTCTTAGCTGTACGGCAATAAATAATAGGGCTAAATCCAACCTTTAGCTGACCAGGATGCTCCTGAACAACTACTTGCGCTACAAACGACTTTGTAGGTGTTACCATACCCTCAGATGGCCTAAAAATCAAATCACCCGATTTTGGCATATTCATCTTGTCCAAACCCTTGATTGTCATACCAACATTGTCACCAGGTACAGCTTCAGTATATTTCTTGCGATGCATTTCCAAAGAAAACAACTTCAAATCATTGAAACCACCCGGAGAAATCGCAATCTTATCTTCTACCTTCGCCACACCCTGCTCTACACGACCACAAATTACAGCACCTACACCCTTAATGTTGTAAGTCTGACCAATCGGAATTCGCAAAGGACCTTCCAAATTACGCTTAGGAGGCTTTACATATTTTTCCAAAGCATCCAAAATTGTTACACCCGTAATTGTTGTTTCCTTATTAAGATTCGCAGACCACCCTTTGTACCAAGGCATCTTATCCGTAGGTTCAATCAAATTTTCACCATGAAATCCAGAATAAGGAATTACTGGACACTTCTTTGGCTTCAAACCAGCATCCTT
>CETI01042271.1_pt1 | contig 17175 bp, 16 predicted proteins | sample 361441 | NCBI WGS metagenome assembly CETI01 (sample SAMEA2622478, study PRJEB7988) | marine metagenome | biome: marine biome (ENVO:00000447); feature: deep chlorophyll maximum layer (ENVO:xxxxxxxx); material: "saline water (ENVO:00002010), including plankton (ENVO:xxxxxxxx)" | depth 90 m | reverse complement strand
CCATAAACTGTAAAAAATCTTAATCCAATTAAATTAAAAGAAGTTTTTTTGGAAATTTTTTTTGCCAATATTTCATTTCCTACTTTTGTTCTTGCATAAATACTTTGGGGCAGTAATTTAATTTTTTCACTTGAAGGAAATTTTTTTCTTGATCCATATACAGAACTTGATGAAGCATAAAAAAAAGTTTTTAAATTTTTATTTTTCTTAATATTAGAAACTATATTTTCAAAACCATGTTTGTTAACTTTCAAATATTTTTTAGGGTTTATTAAAGAATATCTCACACCTGCCTGGGCTGCAAAGTGAAAGATAAAGTCAAATTTTTTATTTTTAAAAAAATTTTTTAATTGAACAACATTTGTAATATCAATTTTTTTGAAAAAAAAATTTTTTGATTTTTTTAATTCTTTAATTCTTAAAAATTTAAATTTGACTGAATAATAATTATCAAAGTTATCTATACCAAATACTTCGTATTTTTTTTGAAGTAAGTGTTTTGCAAAGTTAAATCCTATAAAACCTGCAACCCCTGTAATTAAAATTTTCATATTAAAATTTATTTAATTATAACTCCATTTTTTTGAATAAATTCTTTTGATATTTTTTAATTTAATAATTTTTTTTTTTTTATTTAATTCAATCAAATCTACTTTTTCGATTGCTTTTTTTCTACTGTTACCTTTTAAGAAATTTTTTTCATAATATTTGTTTCTTGATTCTTTAAATTTTGAGGGAAATTTTTTAAAATTTTTAATTTTATTTTTTATAAATTTAAAATATTTTTTTTTTATGAAGTAAGCATTAACGCCATTGCTATTTGTTCCTATAAATACATATCCTTTTCTTTCCGACAATTCCTCAAAAGCATTTATTGATGCACCAAATGCAAGATTTGAATAGTGGAATTTAGTTCTTAAAAAATTTTTTTTGTATGGAATTGTAAGTTTTTTTATGTCACCTAAAACTGCATTATATTCACATACAAAAATTATTGGTTTTATTTTATTTATTTTTTCCCAAATCCAATAATCATTGCCATCAATATCTAGGCTTAATAATCCTATTTCCTCCGGTAAATTTAATTTATTTATTATCATATTTACATTTTTCTTATTTAAAAATTTATTCACAACATTCAAATCATATTTCCAGTGTATGGTTTGTTTTTTTATATTCTCGGCATGAGTTTTATTTCCCTCTACAAGATAACCTGTCCAATTTCTTTTCATTAATAAGAACCTTGTATTAGACTCTCTGTAGTCCTCTGTTCCAATTTCAATAAATAACCTAGATTTAATTGGCAAATTTTCTACTAACCAGTTTATAATTCCATCATCTCCCCATTGAGAGAAAACTGAAAACTCTATTTCAGAAAAATCTTTTATTTTTTTAATTTTTTTTTGTACTAAAGATGCCTTTATTCCCTCCAAAAATATTTGTTTTTCGTAAATATCATTACCAATTACTTTTTTTAATGCAGACTTAATTATTTTTTTTATTAATTTCATATGGTATGTGTAATCAGTCTAATAGAATAATTTATGTTTCAATTCAAGTTTAGCATTATAACGGTGGTCAAAAACGATGAAATAAATTTAGAAAAGACAATAAAATCTATTATTAAACAAAGAGAACTTAATGATGTGGAATATATTGTAATAGATGGAAAATCGAATGACAGAACTATTGAAATTATAAATAAATATAAAAAACATATTAATAAATTTGTATCAGAGCCCGATAAAGGAATATACGATGCTATGAATAAAGGTATAAATCTTTCAACAGGAGACATAATTGGAATTTGTAACTCAGGAGATACTTTGTTACCAAATGGTTTAAGTTATATATCAAATCAATTTAAACAAAATTATGACTTTGTATTTGGAACTGTGCTGAGAAAATACTTGGGTTCAGAAATCGTCAAATATGGTTTTAAGCTCAACAGAATCTATTACAACTTTGATTTTGCCACTTCTCACTCAACAGGCTTTTATATGAAAAGAAATATTTTAAATGAAATTGGATTGTATGACACTCAATTTAAATGTTCTGCTGATTATGATTACTATTTTAGAATTGTAAAATCAAAAAAATTTAGAGGAAGTTCTACAAAACAAAATGAGTTAGTTGGGATAGTTGAAAGCGGAGGATTTTCATCAAAAATTTCTTTTTTTGAACATCTAAAAGAAGAAACAAAAATTAGAATGAAAAATAATCAAAATATGATTTTGGTTATTTTGATTTATTTAAATGCTCTTATAAAACACATTTTAAAGAAATTTTAATTTTTTGTTAGTTTCAAAATTTCTTTCTGCAAAACTAAAGTATTTTTTTGCCAACTCAAATCATTTAAGTTTTTATAATTATATCTACAATATTTTTTTAATTTCTTTTTATTTTTAATCACAAATACTAATGATTTAACTAAAGAATTTGGACTGTTTGATTTAAAATAAATAAGTTTAAATTTATTTTTTAACTCTAACATTGGAGAAATATTAGAACAAACTACTGGCTTCTTCATTGTTATAGCTTCAAGAGCAACTAAGCTACTAGATTCGTAGAGAGAAGGTAACACCACTAATAAACAATTTTTGTAATAATGTTCAAGTTTTTTTTGAGATATATTGCCCAAATACTTAACTCTCTTTTGTAAATTATTTAATTTAATATAATTTAAAATATTCAAAAAATTATTTTTTTTTGATCCGCATAAAATTAATTGAAGCTTTTTTTGTTTTAAGGAAATTATTTTAAAAGCTTTGAGTAATGTAAGGTGATTTTTATGATACCAAAGCTGTGCAGGATAAAAAATAAATTCTTCTTTTCTATTTTTATTTTTTATTACATTTTGTAAGTTAAATATTTTTTTATTTATTCCTTCTCTCATTATTATTATTCTCTTATTTTTTAAAAAATAATAGAATTTCAAAAACTCTCTTTTCATAAAAAAAGAGCTGGCAATTAAAATATCTGAATGAAATGAAGAATTTCTATATATATATTCTCTTAAAATTAAGTCTTTTTTTGAAAAGAAGTTAGGAAACCTCTTATGTAGCAGATCGTGAAAATTGATTATAGTTTTAATATTAAAATTATAACAAATATCTTGAGCATTTAAAAATATTAGAATATCTGACTTATCCTCAATAAACTTTTTTTCTTTTTCATTTATCAAATTTATAAATAAGTAATGTAATTTAAAAAAGTAAATATTAAAAAAACCTAAGAAAATTAAAAAAAAATAAAATATTTTTTTAATTATTTTATAGGAAGGGTTCAGCTGGTATACATTAACTTTTTTTGATAAAAATTTTTTTTTTGCATCTTTGTAGATTTTTTGGTTAGTATAAATTTGGATTTTATATTTATTTGTATTCCTTAATTCATTTATAATTCCCATTGCATAACGATTAACACCTTGTTTTTCATCTAAAGTATCTAAGAAGGTAATATCAATTCCTAAATTCATAGAAAATTTTTATATTTTTAACTATATATTTAAGTTGAGCTAAGGATAAGGTTGCTGAAGACGGTAAGCATAAACCTTTGTTATACGAGTTTATAGAATTTTTATATTTTGATTTTCCATAATAAACATCTTTTTTATCTATAAAACATTTTTGCATGTGCATAGGGAAAAAGAAATCTCTTGTTTCAATATTTTTTTTTTTTAGAAACAATTTTAAGTTATTTTTAGCTTCTGTTTGAATGGTCGTAAACCAATATATTGGTTCAGAGCCTTTAATGCTTTTAGTAAATTGAATTTGGTCTATATTTTTTAAATTCTTTCTATAAAAATTATCGATATACTTTTTCTTTTTTAATATTTTTTTTAATTTTTTTAATTGTGATATTCCTATAGATGCGGCGACATCATTAAATTTAAAATTATATCCTATTTCATTATGCTTATATGTACCTTTGGTTAATCGTCCATAATTCTTTAATTTTTTTATTTTATTTAAATATTTTTTTTCTTTACAAACAGCAATGCCACCTTCGCCAGTAGTGATTGTTTTGTTGCCATAAAATGAATAGCCTCCAACATCTCCAAAAGTTCCTAAATACTTTTTTTTGTATTTACCACAGAATGATTGCGCAGCATCTTCAATAACTTTTAATTTGTATTTTTTTGCAAATTTCAATATTTCTGGAATGTTAGAACACTCTCCAAATAGATGCACAATCATTATTGCTTTAGTTTTGTTTGTAATAAGTTTTTTTGCATGAGTTAAATCTAAAGAATAATTTGAAGGATTTATTTCACATAGTTTTACTTTTAAATTTGCCATAAGCATTGATGTTACGCATGATACAAAAGTTAAATTTGGTATAATAATTTCATCATTTTCTTTTAAATCTAATGCTTTTGCACAACAAAATAATCCTAAAGTCCAATTACTTAATGCTATTGAATATTTAGATTTAACAGTTTTTCCTACTAATTTTTCAAATTTATACGTCTCTTTACCCTCAGTAATAAATTTTGATTTTAAAGTTTGAGATACAAACTTTAGTTCTTCATTATCAAAATAGGGTTCTATCTGTTTAATATGTTTCATTAAGAAAAATTTAAAATTTAAGATAATAGTTTTTAACTGATATTTTCAAAATTGAAAGTATATAAATTTTTCTGACTGGCCTAAGGAAATTGAAAGACCCACTAAAATAATTATGATAAAAAAGGGAATTATAAAAGAAAAGTTTAATTTTTTTGAGAGCAATTTCAAATAGTCAAAATTCTCAAATTTTTGTAAGAAAATTAAAAATATAACAAAAAATAAAATTAATAAACTTTCTAAATTTAATATTCTGAAAACGTCAATGTAAAGATTCTCAAAAAAAATATATAAATTTCCAAAGTCAGATATTCTAAATACAATCCAAAGATTAAAAACTAAAAAGCAGACTAAAAAGTTCCTAAATACAGAATAATTACTTTCATTAAGCTTAAATACTTTTTCTAATGAAAGAATTAATCCGTTCAAAAAGCCCCATAAAATAAAGTTAAAACTTGCTCCGTGCCAAGCTCCTGCGATGCTCATTGTAACAATTAAATTGAAATACAATCTAAATTTGCCTTCTCTAGAACCGCCCATAGGAATATAAATATAATCTCTAAACCAATTAGACAAAGTAATATGCCATCTTCTCCAAAAATCTGTAATTGATTTACATAAATATGGTTTATTAAAATTTTGAGGAAGAATTATTCCAAAAATTAATGATACACCCAACGCCATATCTATATATCCACTAAAATCAAAATATATTTGAATAGGAAATAATAAAAATGCTTTAATTAAATCATCGCTACCATAAGATCCGGGGTCTTCAAAAAAAGGATCTATTAGTAATGCAATATTATCTGCAAAATATACTTTTTTGATATATCCAATACAAAATAATAAAATTCCAAATTTTATATTATTAACCGAAAAATTTATTTTTTTATTAAGCTGAGGGAAAAGCTGGTTAAGTCTTAATATAGGGCCTGCGATTAGTTGAGGAAAATATAAAATATACTCACTTATATTAGTAAAAGTATATTCATTATTGGGCTTACCTTTTCTATCAATTATAACCGCAATAGCAGTAAACGTCACAAATGAAATTGCAAGAGGCAATTCTCCTTGATAAGAAAAATTTACAAATATTTCGGAGTTAATAGAATTTATAATAAAAAAAGAATATTTAAAATACAAAAGAGGCAATAGTATTATTGGAATAGATATAAATAATGAATAATTTTTTTTTAATAAAAATATTGTAATTAAACAATAAAAAATTATTAATGGAGCAAAATAGATATTCCAGTAAGAATAAAAAAATAAACTAAAGATAATTATTAAATATCTTTGATATTGTTTTATAAAAACAATACAAGCCAAAAATATTGAAAAAAAAAATAAAAAATCTATAGATGAAAATAACATTAATTTAAATAATCAAAAATTTTTTTTGCAATCATGCCATGAGCATAGGCATTTGGGTGTGGGTCTTGATATTTATTCCAGACTTTTTTCTCATCTATATTTTCAAATAATGTAAGTAAATCTAGATACTCTAAATTAATTTCATTTGAAAAATTACTTATTTTTTTATTGATAAAATCCAGTTTATAAGGATTAAGCTGATGAATGTCTGGCATATTCATTAAAATACATTTTATATTATTTAAAATGCAATGGTTGTTAATTTTCGTTAATTCTTCTTTAGCTATTCTAAAGCCTTGAGAATTATCAGAATAAATATTTTTATAATAGTCAGTCAAATTTTCTTTTTTTAGAGATGAATTAAAAGAATTATATAGCTTCCACAAAACAACTCCCGTATGTGTGTGTTTTACAAAAAAATTGGTTTTCTTACTTACTAAAATTTCAGCATCATTTACAAAATAAGTAATTATTATGTGTGTAAAACCTAAATCCTTCCAATATTTTAAGTAGTTATTGACATATCTTGATGCATTATAATTTCCAACTCCACCATTAATAAAAATCCATTTTTTTCCTTTTTTTTTTGATTCTATATTCAATAAATGTGCAAACGTCTTTTCTTTTTCTACTCCCCACCCAAGCGGAATTGAACTTCCAATAATTAAAAAACTTTTATCAAATTTATTTAAGTAATTATTGTCATAATTTATATCTCTTTGACCATAGCTATTTGTTTTAATTTCTACTTTTTGCAATACACTTGATTTATTTTTGACATGTATGTGGTTAATATTATCAAATTCAACTTTTAATTTTAATTCTTTGGCATATCTCCACATTTCAATGTCATAATTTGGAATTATATTATGCTTTACTCTTAATATTATCTCACAAATTATTAATGCAAATGCTATGGAAGCTAAAGTTAAAAATAATGCTGATAAATTTTTTTTAATCACAATTTTATTTTAATAAAGTTTATTTATAATTTTATTTACTATATTTGAAATTGCTCTATTTCCAACAAGTGTAAAATGTTTATTTTCACAAAAAAATTTATCAATATTAATTATTTGTTCATTTGATAAATGCTCAACTGTATTTAAATAATACACGTTTTCTTCTTTATCTAAATCTTTTGTAATTTTAAAATATTCATTTAAAAATGTTTTATAATTTTTACTTATATCTTGATCTGATACTAGTGATAATAGTATGAAATTTTTAACTTTATATTCTTTTGATAAGTTTATTGCATCTAAGGTATTCCATTTAAAATTTTCTATAGCTATCTTAAAATCATTTTCAGATGGTTTTGTTATGTTTTTTTTTTTAATTAAATTTAGTTTGTTCAATATATGATCAAAAATAACAAAAAAAGTAAAATTTGATTCTGATGTTTTTTTAAGTCTTAGTATGAAATGCATTATCGGATTAATTTTAGATATTGAAAGATTGTTTTCCATTTTATTTATATTTCTTTTAATTCCTTTGTGAATTGCAAGCTTTTCTTCATCTCGGTGGGACCAAATAATTATATCTGGATTTTCAACTTTGGGGTTTCTGAGATTATAATCTAAAATTTTTATTGAATCCTCAGAATACTTTGCGGGGAAACCAAAATTTTTTACCAATAAAATTTTATTTAACTCGTTGAGCTCATATGGCCATGAGGATGATTCGTCTCCACATGAGTAGCCATATGTTAAAGAAGCTCCAAAAGTCCAAACTATAGTTTTGTTGTGATTTTTGAGAGAATTTTTTTTACTAGTTTTTTTTACTTTTTCACTCTTATTATTTTTTACAATAAACTGTAAATCAGACAAATCTGCAATTTCAAAATTGATATTTTTACTTAAACCGTAATAGTAAATATTATGATTTCCAGTTTTTATAAAAACTATAGTTCTGGTTATTGCCTCAAAAATCAGAATATATATTAATGTTATTATGATAAAGAAAAAAGTTCTTTTAAAATAAATCATAAAAATTTAATTTATTTTTTTAATTTCTTTAATAGATTTGCTTTCGATTTTAAAAATTTTTTCGCACCTATTTAAAGTTTTTATATTATGAGAAATAATAATAATAGTTTTTCCTTTAATTGCATATATTGAATCCATTAGATTGTTTTCTGTTATTTCATCTAAAGAGTTTGTTGCTTCATCAAATACTAATACATCTGGTTTATGATACAGTGCTCTAGCAATCGCAATTCTCTGTCTTTGCCCACCAGAAATATTTATTCCTCTGTCTCCAACTTTAGTGTCTAAACCATCACTTAAAGAATCAATTAATTTGTTTAATTGAGAAATATCTATTACATTTTTTAAGTCCTTATTAATATTTGTATTATCTTCATTATTAAATATTATATTATTTTTTATACTGTCATCTAAAATGTATATATCTTGGGGTATATAACCAATTTTGCTTTGCCATGAATTTTTTACATCATTTATATTTTTTTCATCAATCAAGATTTTGCCTTCTCGCAAGTTAAGCAGACCACATAGAAGATTTACCAATGTACTTTTTCCACTACCAGATTCTCCATAAATTCCAATAATAGAATTTTTTGGAATTATAAAATTTAAATTTTTAAAAACTTCCTTTTTGTCGTAGGAGAAAGAAGTATTTTTAAATTCTATTTTGCCATTAAAAAAAATTTCAGAACTTTTTGAACTTTGAGTTTCATGTAAATTATTCTTATTAATTAAATTTAATTTTTCATAAATTAAGTTAAATGAATACTCAGTTGCCTTCATATTTGAAATATTTAAAGTACATAAATTTATTGCTGGCAAAAGTCTTAGCAATGAAACAACAAACAATGTTACAAAAACCAATGAATCCTCAAGAGAATTATATCTAGTTAAAAACAGCATCATTGCAGATATTAATACTATGCTTAAAAATTCATAAATACTTTTTGGAATTCTTTTCAAAAGAGTTATTTTTAAAATTGTCTGTTGCACTTGGTTTTGCTTTTTTGAAAAAATTGAATTTAAAAATGAATTTTTATTATATAATATGACTTCTTTTATTGAATTAATACTCTCATTAATTAGTTTTAGGATTTCTCCTGTTATAATTTGTTTTTCTTTACCTATTTTAACTAACCGATCGTTTGAGTATAAATAAATTAATGAAAAAATTATCAAAAAGAATCCCAAAGCAACAAATGTTACTAAAAAATTATTAAGAAATAAAAAAGAAATTATTATCGAAAATAAAATTAACTGAGAAATAAAAGTAAGAAAACTTATAAAGTATGTAATTGTATTTCCAGTATCTAAAGTAATTTTACGTACGACATCTGAACTATTTTGTTTAAGATGACTTTCAAATGGGAGATAAAAATAATATTCAAAGATTTTTTTTTTAACAGTTAAAGAAATATTTTTATATATTTTTGTTTCAACAAAAACTAAAAAAACAAAAAATAAATTTTTAATGAAAAATACAAATATAATTAATATAAAAAAATAAATTAAGTAATTTTCATTATTATCAAGATTAAAGCTGCTATAAAAATTATGTAGTATTGGTATTTGATATAATTGATTTTTATCCAAAAAAGCAGATAATATTAAAGGAATAGTACTTATTCCAATTAGTTCTAAAATTGAAAAAATAATCCACATTATTATTAAAATAATTGAACTTTTAAAAAATTCTTTTGTAAATATAAACCTAAAGCTATTTTTGTTAATAAACATTCTTTAAAATAATTTTATTTGGCACTTATAATCATTGATACATGAATTAAATCAAAAATTATATCTAAAAAAAACATTCTCAAATTTTTTAAATTCATCAATTATATATTTTTTAATTTTTGTCTCTTTATTTCCTACTGCTTTCTTTGTAATTCTAATGGAGTTTTTATTTATAGAAATTTTTTCTTCAATTTTTTCTTTAGTGTGTAAACTAACTGCCTTTTTTACAATTAAATCATCCACTTTGATTTCTGCAAAATTTAAAATTTTTAAAATTTCTAAATCTGTATTTTTTAAAAGGTCCTCATAAAAAATAAACAATAATTTATTTTTTTTTTCTTTTAAATTAATTTTGTTCCAAAAATAAAAAAAATCTTTGACTTGCTGAATTCGTTTATTTAAAAGATCATTCTTTTTTAAATCAGATAAAATATGATCTGAAATTAATTCATCATTTTTTGAACTATCCATTAAATATCTGGAAAAACATGCGTCCACAGGATTTCTCAATAATATTATAAAATTTAATTTTTTAGCGCTTTGCATATTAATATTACTCAAAGGATAATGTCCCACATTGTCAATAAATTTAAATTTTATATTTTTTAAAACTTCAGGATTTGAATTTTCTTTATACAAATTAATCCCATTAAAAAGATCAAATATATTTTCAGGAATATTAGATTTAAAATCATCGGTCAATGGATTATATTTTAAATCTCCATCACCAATATTATAAATAAGTTCAAAATAACTTTTTAGAATATTTGTAACCCAGACAGTTCCAGATCTAGGCAACGTTGATAGAACAAATCTATTTTCATTTTTAAAACCTAAATTTTTTAAATAATATTTTTTAAAGTTTTGAATTTTTTTTTTTAAAATTAAACTAAATATTATTTTATAATTTAATTTTTCAATAAAATTTGTTGGGTATTTTGAAGGATAAAGTTCAAATTTTAAATATTTACTCAATATTTTTAATTTCCATCTTATATCTAATTTTTTATAATTTTTTATTTTTTCTAAAATTTTCATTACTAAATTTTAGTCATTTTTTTTAAATTCACGGAAGTTTCTAATATAATCTTTTTCTTGAAAAAATTGATCACAAAGTGCAATAAAAAAACTATCATTGTTTAAAAATTTTAATTCTACCCAAATTTTTTTTGGAATTAATACAGCTTTAGATGTTCTGGATAAAGTTATTTTTTTTCTATTTAATCCATCAAATAAAGTAACTTGAATTTTTCCTTTTGGGCAAAAAAATATCTGCCTACATTTTTTATGAGCATGCTTTCCTCTTACTGAATTTTTTGGAGCGGTTATTGAAAATACTCTCTTAATTTTAAAATTTAACGATTTAAACTCCGCAACTGTTAGAAACCCATTTTTATTATAAAATGTTGAGAGATTTAAAGTTTTGAACATTATTTGTACCTTAAAATTAACATTATAAACAATTTAAAAATATAAAAAAGAATTCTTAGTATCATAATTATTGAAATATCTTTATAAAAAAGATTTGACTTAAAATTTAATAACATTCTACACTTGCTAAAAATACTTTTTGATTTATCTCTTTTTAAAATTTGAAAGATTGAATTAATAAACCACAAATTAAAATAAAAGAGATTTCTTTTAATATCTATATCTTCTATATTGCCTTTAAATTGAATATAATATTCACGAATAAAATCCATTTTTGCGCTATAAAATGCATCATAGTTATTTGTCTCGCTTAGTGAATCTTTATGCATCCTAAAGAAACATAAGCAGTCTGGAGTCCATGAAATATTTCCATATTTACTTAAAGCCAACGGCACGAGAACATCACTAAATGGGCCATAGGAATTTCCTAACTTTTTTATACCATTAATTTTTTTTAAATATTCAGTATTAATTAATCCATAAACACCAATGCAACTTATTTTTCTTTGAAAAAAAAGCTCATGAAAAAGTTTTTTATTATAAATTTTAAAATTATTAATAGTTTTATTATTAAAAAATTCCTTACTATAACCATTAACTTTTTTAAAATTTGAATAAATTGCTACTATATTTTTTTCTTTACTATTCTCTAAAAAATTAATCTTTGAGCTTAAAAAATCTGGATGTAAAAAATCATCATCTGCCAACCATGTAAACCAGGGTGTTTCACAAAGATTTAATAGTTTATTTAAATTTTTTTCTTCCCCTATATTTTTATTATTATTTATAATTGTAACTCTTTTATCTAAATTTAAATTCAATGAATTTTCAGATATTGGAAATTCCGGACTATCATTTGCAATTATAACTTTAAAATTTTGATACTTTTGATTTAATATTGAAACTATACAATCATTCAAAAAGTTTATTCTATTTTTATAGGTTGTTACACCAATTGTAACTTTGTACATTTTAAATTTGTTTTATTTATTTGGTCGCGATCATTTTTAACATATGATCCCTATCTTCTTTCCACTGGAATCTTTCGATGTTAATAATTTTTATTCCAATTTTTTTACAAATAGCAATTAACTTTTTTTCGGTGTAACAATTTCTATGAAACTGACCTTCACCGTTCTGGCTTCCAAAAATTGTTGCTAAAAGATAGCCCCATCTGTTGTTAGGTTTATTATTATAATTTCCAAACCAGTGATTTTGCTTAATCGCCTCATCGTCGTCTCTAAAAAAATCTTTCCAATCATCTTTTGCTGCTAACCACTGTTTTACAGCCATCTCAAAATCTGGTGTCGAAATTTCTAATCTACCTCCAACTTTTATAACTCTTTTTATTTCATTAAAAAATTTTTTTTCTTGTATAAAATTTAAATGCTCTATCAAACTATCTGATTTAATTTCATCAACTGTGGAGTCATCAAAAGGTAAATTAAAAATATCGTGATTTTTTAAAATTAAATCATCTTCAAATTTTTTTTCTGGGTATCTTTTTCTTATTTGTTCTAAACTATCTTGATCTATATTTATGTAATCCTTTAATGGGTTGCCACCACACCCTATGTTTAATTTAATCATAATGTTTAATTGCTTTTATATATTTTATTGTTAATTATAATATTAAAATTACTTATTACTATGAAAATATTGATAACAGGAGGTCTTGGACACATAGGATCATTTTTTTTAGAAAATATAAGTAAAATCAAAAAAATTAAAAAAGTCATAATTATTGACGACTTGAAAAGAAATAAAATAAATTCAATATTTAATATAACCAAAAAATATAAAAAATATAAATTTTATAATATAGATTTATCAGAAAAAAGAAGCTTAAATATAATAGAAAAAACTGATGTATTGTTGAATTTAGCCTCCACCACAGATGCTGAGGGGAGTCTCAAAATAAAAAAAGAAATATACAAAAATAATTTAGGTATATTTAAAAATGTTATTGGTTATTGTAAAAAAAATAATACTAAGCTTATTCATATTTCAAGTACAAGTGTTTATGGGATGCAGACTAATATTGTCGATGAAAATTGCCAAAAATTAAAACCTCAAACTCCCTACGCAGAAATTAAATTAAAAGAAGAAAAAATTTTAAGAAAAGAAAAAAAATTAAAATATGTTACTTTAAGATTTGGAACAATTGCAGGAGTATCTACTGGTATGAGGTTTCATACTGCTGTAAATAAATTTTGTTTAAATTGTGCCTTAAATTATCATATACCAGTTTGGACAAAAGCATTAAATCAATATAGACCCTACCTATCTCTGACTGATGCATTTAATTCAATTAAATTTATAATTGATAAAAATTTATTTAATAAAGAAATTTACAATGTTCTTACCAAAAACTACACTGTAAAAAATATCTTAAATTTTATTAAATGTTACAAAAAGGTTAAAGTTAAGTATGTTAAATCAAAAATAACTAATCAACTTTCTTATTTAGTACAAGATAAAAAAATTAAATCATTGGGATTTAAAAGCAAATCTAACTTAAAAAAAGATATTAAAAAAACTTTATTTGTCTTAAGAAATTTATAATAAATGAAAAAAAAAATAGTAATCACAGGAGGAGAAGGAAGGTTTGCAAAACATTTTAAACCTTACCAAAATTCATTTAAAATAGAATTTGCCAAAAAAAAAGAGCTTGATATTTTAAATGTTAAAAAAATATCTAAATATCTTAATAAAATTAAACCTAAATATTTAATTCACAATGCCGCATTATCAAGACCAATGGATATTCATGAAGATAAAATTCAAAATAGTATAACAAAAAATATAATTGGTACCTGCAATATAGTTAACGAATGTTCAAAGAGAAATATTAAATTAATTTATTTTTCAACAAATTATGTTTACCCAGGTGTGAGGGGAAATTACAAGGAGTCTAACGCATTACTACCCATTAATAACTACGCCTGGTCAAAATTAGGTGGTGAGTGCGCAGTCCAAATGTATAAAAATTCACTAATACTAAGACTATGTATAACCGAAAAACCTTTTATTCATAAAAAAGCATTTTCAAATATAATAACCAACTTTATATATCAAGAAAATGCGGTGCCAATAATATTAAAATTAATTGATAAAAAAGGGATAATTAATATAGGTGGTAAATCACAATCTATTTATGAGTTTGCAAAAAAAGACAATAAAAATATAAAATCAACAAAATATAATTTTAAAAATAACATCAAAATGCCCAAAAATTCATCTATGAATTTAGATAAAATGAATAAATTCATTAAAAAATCTAGATTTTAAATTCATTAAATGAAAAAATTTTTTGAAATAATTAAAAACTATATTTATATAAAAAAATTTATCAAACATAATAAAAAATATTTTAAGAATAAAAGTGAAAAAGCAGAAAATATTATTTTAGTTGAATTGAATTCAATATCATCATCAATTATAGCATATTCTTATCTGGCGAACTTCATGGGTAAGCACTACATGGCGGATATATATGCATATAAATTTGATTTGGGAAAAAATTTCTTTAATAAAATTTATGATATATTTTTTTTGAGAAATATAATTAATTATTACAAAGTATATCAATCATTTGGTGCAAAAAGGCTAATTGAAAATAAGTTGACAGAAAAAGAAAAAAATAATTCTGATATTATTTCGGAAAATATATTTAGAGGTATTAAAAGTAAATCTGACGTATTAGAAATTAAAATTGAAGGAATCGAAATTGGTGATTTATTATATGATAGCTACTTAAAAAAGTTTAATAAATCAACCATAGATATTCATGATTTAAAATTCAAAAAGTTTTTGTTTTACTTTATAGGTATTTTTTGTTTTTGGAAAAAGTACTTTGAGGATAATAATATTAAAATAAAAACTGTAGTTGTGTCACATTGCATTTATGAAAGGGCAATTCCTTTGCGTATAGCTCTTCAAAATAATATTCCTTGTTACCAAGCTTCTGCAGGATACATTTATAGGCTTAGCCATAATAATAAATTTGCCTACAGGGAGTATTTTAATTACAAAAAACAGTTTTCAGAATTATCTGAAACAGTAAAAATTGAAGGCGTTGCAAAAGCAAAAGAGAGATTGCAACTAAGATTTTCTGGAAAAGTAGGGATAGATATGAAATATTCTAAAAAGTCGGCATATGGTAAATTTTTAAATAAACCGTTATTAAACAAAAACAATAAAATAAAAATACTTGTTGCTACACACTGCTTTTCTGACAGTCCCCATAGTTTTGGAAATTTGTTATTTGAAGATTTTTATGAATGGTTATCGTTTCTAGGTAATTTATCTGAGAAATTAGATTATGAATGGTATTTAAAAACTCATCCCGATTTTATAAAATCAACACGCAATCAGATAAAACTATTTGAAAAAAAATATAATAATTTCACTTTATTGCCTGCTGATGCATCACATTTACAGCTGATAGAGGAAGGTATTGATTATGTATTAACTTGTCATGGAACAATAGGTCACGAATATGCTGCAAAAGGTAAAACAGTTATAAATGCATCAGTTAATAATCCTCATATTAATTACAATTTTAACATGCATCCAAAAAATATTGCGGAATATAAAGAAATAATTTTAAATTTAAAAAATAACAATTTTACTTTTAATAAAAATGAAGTTTATGAATATTACTTTATGAAATATATAAATGAAAAAAGTAATTGGTTATTTAAAAACTATAACGATATAATGAGAAAGATTGGATACAAAACACAATACAAACCTGTTATATTTAAAATTTTCCTAAATCAATTTAATGAAACAAGGCATCATGAAGTTTTGAATTCTTTGAAAGATCTAATTTCCAAGAAAGATTACTTATTCATACCAAAATAATTAATTAAATTTGAAACTAAATTGCATCTTTTATATATTTACAAATTAATCTAATTTCACTTTTTTTTAGCTCTGGATATAATGGAAGTGAAAATATACCTTTAGATAACTTTTCGGTAAGATGGAGTTTTGAAGAATAAAATTCCTTAAATGCTTTCATTTTATGTAGTGCAAAAGGATAATGAATCACAATATTAACATTTTTTTTCTCTAAATACTTAATAATTATTTTTCTCGATGGATGATAAACTACAAATAAGTGAAAAACATGTAAACAACTTTTATTAATAGTTGGCAGAGCAAGTCCAGTGTTTTTTAATTCTTTAAAATAAATTTTAGCAATATTATTTCTCTTTTTAATAAATTGCTTTGTCATAGGTAATTTTATATTAAGTATGGATGATTGAATTTCATCTAATCTTGAATTTATACCATCCTCTACTGAATAATATTTATTGAAAAATTTATTTTTTTTTGTTTTTTCAAAACCATAAAACCTAATTCTTTTTACTTTTTCATCAATTTTTTTTGATTTTGAAACCACAAGCCCACCATCTCCATAGGCTCCTAAAATTTTTGTTGGATAAAATGAAAAACATCCTATATCACCAAATGAGCCAACATAATTGCCTTTGTATTTAGCTCCCTGAGCTTGTGCACAGTCTTCTATAACATTAATTTTATATTTTTTTGCTATTTGGCAAATTTTGTCCATTTGGCAAGATTGCCCATACAAATGAACTGGAATGATAGCTTTCGTTTTTTTATTTATGTTTTTTTCAATTAAATTAGGATTTATCAGATAGTCACTACCAATATCGACAAATTTTATTTTGGCTCCAACTGATCTTATTGCTGATGCTGTTGGTACTGCAGAATTTGCAACTGTAATTACCTCGTCTCCATTTTTAATTCCTAAAGATTTTAGAGCAATAATTAGTGCATCGGTTCCACTTCCAACGGCCGTAACATTTTTAAAGTTATATATTTTAGAAAAATTTTTTTCAAATTTTTTTAATTCTTCGCCAAAAAATATATCTCCTCTTGATAGCACATTATTAATTTTTTTAAAAAGAGGTTTTTTTATTAATTTATATTCATTACTAAAATTCCAAAAAGGTATCATATTTATAATTTTATATGCGAAAACCAGTTAATTTTTTTTTTTAGGATTTTTTTTTCTTTTTTAAAAATTTCATTTTTGT
>CETI01244392.1_pt1 | contig 17288 bp, 17 predicted proteins | sample 361441 | NCBI WGS metagenome assembly CETI01 (sample SAMEA2622478, study PRJEB7988) | marine metagenome | biome: marine biome (ENVO:00000447); feature: deep chlorophyll maximum layer (ENVO:xxxxxxxx); material: "saline water (ENVO:00002010), including plankton (ENVO:xxxxxxxx)" | depth 90 m | reverse complement strand
GATGATGATGATGATGATGATGATGATGATGATGATGATGATGAAGGGGTACCAGAAATGAAGGAAGAAGTACCTAAACTTAGAAAAAGTAAGCGTATTGAATATATTAAGTCAGGACTTAAAGAAAAGGATGCACAAGAAAAGCGTAGAAGAAAAGAAGAACTTAAAGAATATTTTCGAAAATTTGGAGAGTCTTATATGGACTCTTTGGTAGATGAGAATTCAGATGATGATGAAGGGGTACCGTCACCTTCACCTATTCCACAACGACAATCATCTCGTTTAGCAGAAAAACGGGATAAACCGCCCGCGCCCGTCGATAAAAAGGAGAGAAGGTCGCGGTCGCTGAGCTGGTCGCCGCCGCCGGCGGTTAGGAGGCAGATGGCCGAGCTGAAAGCCCGGAAAGCGCGGGAAGCCGATAAACCGGACTCTGACGAAGTCCGTTCACTAGCCATGCAGATCGTGGCGCTCGATACGACAGAGCTGCGGAATCAACCTTCATCTTCACCTATTGCACGTAGAACGCGTTCATCTCGTTTAGCAAAATTAATAGATTCTTTAAACGTACCTGGACTCACCTTAGAAGAAGAAGAGAAAGAAGAAGAAGAAGACGAAGAAGAAGAAGAAGAAGAAGAGACAGAAGAAGAACAGGATGAATTTTCACCTCAACCTATTGCACGTAGAACGCGTTCAAGAGGTAAGAAAGGGGGAGCAGATCAAGGAGAAGAAGAAGGGTGGGAGGAGGAAAAAGAAGAAAAAAAAGAAGAGAGTAACGAAGAGACGAAAGCAGACTATGTAGAAGATGCCGATGAGATTGATTATGATGATCCGATGTCAGTAGATGCAGTTAATCATGGATTACAGCGCGAGTCACGCAATATTGATTCTAGATTTGACGGTATACCGCACCATAGGATCAGTTCTCGTTTTGACGGTCTTTCTGGACCAGAGCTTGATAAAGAAATATTGCGTGCCCGGAGAGAACGTTTAGCATCTATAAGAAGAGTTTACGGAGTAATTCCAGATAGTTTTCAACAACAAGATCATCCGCCAATTGGGGACTACAGACTTAGAACACTCGCAGATATTACACATAAATTTGGACAAATGGGGAAAATATCACAGTATATACAAGCACAAAAAGCTGTTGAAAAGGCAGTAGATGAAATGGATTCAATGCCACGAGCTCGAAAAACAGATAAGGATTTAATAGCCCTTATTGAGTCTATGAGAAGGAATACTTCTGATCAAGAATCGAAAGAATACGAACAGTTTGAAGAAAAAAGAGCTGCTAGACTTCTTAGGCAAAAAATTTATGATGAAGCAAAACTTCATTGGTATAATGTTGAGAAACCTGCTTTGGAAATGCGGAATCGATTAAGAGAAGAAGAAGAGGTAAAAAGGTTATATGATATTGAGCCACAAATCACTGCTGCCTTTGATCTGCCATTGGACGGTCTGACTTTGAACGATGTCCAAGCACAAGCATCCCCAGTATCACAACCAGTAGCACCAGAAGAGGACCAGTTGACGGAAGATGACAGTACTGTGGAAGAAGATGAGAATTAGTCCGTTACTATGAATAAGATTTGTCAAACAAAATAAAAACATTTGAAGTATGGAATGTAGGATATGTTTTGATAGTGGTTCAGAACCATTAATTTCTCCTTGTAAATGTACGGGAAGTATGAAATGGGTACACAAATCATGTTTACAAACATGGGTAAATCATAAGAAAGATTATAAATGTCCTGTTTGTAAAGAGAAGTTTGTAATAGAAAGAAATAAATTACAAGAATTGATATCATATGTTCTTGATAATGACACTATAACTACTATAATAACCGTACTAATATGTATATGTATATTGAATTATTCAATATATTATAATATCCGACCAAATACAATTGCGTTGTCTTTTTTTATATTAATATTTGGGATGTATTACATCCAGAGATTGTTTGGACATGAAGAAATAAATTTTGATGTATTATTTGAAACAATGTTAATTCATCATACAAACAATTTGAGTTTAGGTCTAAATCAGTATGGTCATTTTTCGACAATATGTGTTGGTATGTGGATTATAGTAGATAAGGCAAAACATTTCATATTAACACCGTATACTTAACGTATAAAAATATATATATGATTGATTTAATGAAAGATAAGGTGAAAATATATGCTCTTTTGGCAGCACATAGTTATCCAAAAAGAAGAGTATTAGATAAGGATAGTCAATTAAGAAATAAGTTAATTCATAAAAAAACAAGAAAAGTAAGTCTTGAATTAAAAATATTGAGAGGGTATGAGATTGTAAGTGATATGACGAGTACAAAGTATGTAACGTATTGTAATAAAGATAAAAAAACGGTAGTAATGTCTATTCGTGGAACAGATTTATTTCAAGTAGAGGAAAATGATTTACTAACAGATGCTCTTTTAATATTCGGAATGGAGAAATGTAGAAATTGTTACAAACTAACGTATAAGAATTTAAAGGAAATATATAAACGTTATCCAAAATATAAGGTTGTACTTGTAGGTTCTTCATTAGGAGGGCGTATTTGTATTGATTTACTGGATTCTGATTTAGGGAAGAAAATAGAGGAAGTCCATGTATTCAATACTGCAACTGGACCAAAACAGTTATATGATTCTGCGGTGTGTTCTATGGAAAAGATACCTAAAGAAAGTAGAAGTATGTGTAAAGGTAGAGATAAATTACATATTCACCTTATAAATAATGATCCGATATCAATAATGAGTTTGGGAGAGAAAGCGAAAACAAGAAGAGTACATCCGAGAAAAAAGGAGAGTTCAGATTTATTAGTTGGTAAGAATAAAGTGATTAAGACAAACCATTCAATAATGAATTTTATATAATTATTAATTATGTCTGAAGACGTAAGAGACGATTGTACAAGTATATTCAAATTGGTAATGAAAGAATGTAATAAAAGGGGGGAGGGAAGTAAAGAATGTAGTTTATTAAAATTAATATTTGATAAAAAATGTATAAATGAAAAGAATTGTGTAAAACTAAGAGAAGTATTGTTGGAGTGTTGTTATAATACAAACATACATAAGTCTTATATAAATAAAGAGTGTATTTTATTCACAAAAAAATTGTATGATAAGTGTTAAGAGTCATCTGTTATAGTCATAGTTTGTTCTATGCGTGTTTCTTGTAAGTTCATAGCTTTCATCACAAAAGATGAATTTTTGAAGAAATCGCAGTGATTTTTCATAAGTGTTCCTAATTTCCAATAATTCATCATAAATGCTTGGCATCCATGTGTCCAAGCATCTTCTGGATTAGTATTATCGTCGTAGATTTCTGGTCTAACTATTGTAAAAATATTTTGATTAGAGAAGGCAAATGATTGAGGGTTCGCAGGTGTTCTAACCTGTTTTGCCGGTAATATTCTGGCATTATGTGAGGTATGTAAGTTAACGATTTCATCAAGAAGGGTATGACTACAATCACCAGTGACTATAAGAACAACTTTATTTAAAATAGTACAAATAGGTTTGGTAGCAATAGAATCGATTGCTTTGTATGAGTATTTTGGTTCTAACAAGTGTTGACCATGAATAGAATTTGTAAATGATTCAGCAATTTTATCTATAACGCCAATATTTGTTGTTCTTAGATTAATATGTACAAGTAATGGATCACTATAAGAATTAACAAAAGCAAAGTTGTTAATAGTTTCCCATACTTCATCAAGTTTAATAAAATTATGTGATGGTTCGTTATTAAGATCTGAACGAACTACTGGAAAAATTGTATTACCACTAATATGCGAAAAGATATCGAGATCTATAAATCTAGCACCAGCCATAAGAACAAGTTTCAACATTTCTAAGCTAACATAATTACCTGAACCAGATGCTAAAGGTGTGCGACAACTTTGATGACTGGAAGCGACATAAAAGTCGACAAGTTTAGCACCATTTTTAGGATCACATGCAGCTGTTGCAGAAGTAACGCATCCACTTATAGGACGACATTCAATGTTTTGATTGGTGTAATAAGCACCAGTATGATATGAAATACATTTTGAGATTGGTTGAACTCCTTCCATTAGACCATTATAAAGACCATAAAGTGATTTAATGGAGCTGTAATCTTCTAGATAGGTGGTGATTTCGGTATTAATACAAAAGCATCTAAAATAATAGTGAATACCAAGTCCGACAGTAATAACACATGCAAGAAGGACGATTAGAACAGACAATGGGTGATCACCTATACCAAGAAATGTTAAATACATACCTAAAAAAAGGAGCGATGTAACGGTACCCATAAAGATTGCTCCACCATTAATAAATGAAGTAGGTTGATTTAAGCAAGCCATTGTGGAAGGTGAATACGTTGACATTTTGTAAATTGATACAGCGTAAATAATAATAGCTATAATCAAAACAAGATTGCGAGTATTATTCTTTGTAAATTGATTGTCAAACCTCATACACAATTATTAGATTTAAAAAAATGATAAGATATCTATGTTTAAATAGAGATCAAGAAGGTTAATATAGTAAAATGGTTGTAAGAACACGTCCAACTAAGACGGAGATAAATCAACTGAAAAAGGCGGATGCGATTGAGATGTTAGGTTCTTTGGGTTTACCAACAGATGGAACAAGGTTAAATTTGCAAAAGCGAGTTTTAAAATATTATTACGAACCTAATTCTGTTAGTTCAAAGTTAAAAGTAGCAGAAAGTGATGTAAGCGGAAATAAATCGAAGGATGTCTCAAAAAACACAGAGGTGAAATTAAAGGATCCTTCAAAAAGTGTAATTCGTAAAATGAAGAAGGATGATATTGTAAAAAAACTACAGGAGTTTTGTCTACAGACAGATGGAAATAAGGAAATTCTTGTAAATAGATTGGATGAGTATTACAGACCGAATAATTGTGTAAAAAAAGTCAAAAAAAATTTGGTATCACCAGATTTAGTATTTAATCGTAATATTCCAACACGAATTGAGATCCAAAAGATGAAAAGAGAGGTGTTAGAAGATAAACTGTTAAAACTTGGACTATCTACTGATGGAGCATGTATTGAATTATCTGCAAGATTGATTAAACATTACCATCCATTATACGGGAAAGATTTATGCCCCTGTACTAAAGAAAGCAATGTAGATGCGGATATAGATGCGGATATAGATGATAATATTACTGAAGAAGCTTCTTCAAGAACAACTCCTATTCAAGTAATAGAATATGAAGGTAGAAAAATTGGTATTATTGTTAAAGGTTTAGTTATATTGGAGTACAATGAAGATGAGGATACTTGGAAAAAGACCAAATTATCTTGGAATTTGGAAACTTGGCAACCGAATGGTTTTTAGAGAATAAGTTTTACTTACAAATAATATAGTATGAGTCATCTCTCGCAATTTAACACATCTATTCATAATTTTATAGCAGATATCAAGAAAATGAATGTACTTAATTCTGATGTTATGAAATTAGAAAGTTATGTTGAAATAACACATATTAATGCGAGAGCGTTAATACGACATTTTCAGCAACATGTACTAAGAGATGTTTTAGTAAGCAATATACTGGATAATAACATCGAATTTTTTTTAAATTATGATGTATCAAAAATGATTGATGAACATGTGAAGGACAAAAATGAATGTAACTATGCCCATTTATTAGTAGAAAGGATTCAAGAGCTTGTAGGAACAATGCGTAAAAGCAATTCATATGAGAATATAAATAGAACTTTTGATTGGATAAAGATGTTATGTTATCACGCATATTGTGATTTAGGAATAGATGCTCGTGAAAAGTTTAAAGAGTTACAACGAGCGAATATGAATGCAGCTACAAATATGTAGAATTTTTTAAGGAGATTATAAATTTGGAATGATTAAGATGAAGATATATTGGTTATTAATTACAGTTATTCGTTGTTATGAATTTCCACACCATTTAGTAGATGAACATCGTTGGAAAAGATTTCATAGAAAGGTTTCAAATGTAGTATTGTCTCATCCTGTTGTCATAGATAATACTTATACAAAAGAGTTTTCAAAAGGGGAATTATCATCAAAAGATCAAGCGATTTTTGTACAACAATTTAGTGTATTTAGTCAATTATTTTTGGTAGCACAATTATTGAAGATTATAAATGCTCCAAGCAAATCCGAAATGCGTGATGGGAAGGAGATATTATGTAATGAGTTAGGGGTGGTATTTAATTCAAATGGTTCTATAGAGGGTGGAACTTATAGTTCCAAGCATGCTCATTTTGAATGGTTACTTGATGTAGGAAAGGGTTTAGGATTAGATTATAACGACCTTGGCAAGAGGTGTGTTGGTAGTAAATCGACTTTATACTTCTGTGATGAATTAGAAAGGTTATATGGTAGTCAAGATGATACAACTGCGATTGCGGCATCGTATGCTATTGAAAATTGGGCACAAGCTGGTTTCTGGGATGAATTAATCAAAGGGTTTAGTAAAATAAACAAGAAAAGAATAGATAATAATGAGAAGCCACTACCAATGGCTTTTTGGAAATTTCATTCACAATTAGAAAAAGAACATGCTGCTCATACAGAGAAAGAATTAAAAGATGTATATTTGTCTAATCGTATAAAGGACGAGGAGCTATTTCTATATAATTGTGAAGAGATGTTGGATGCGATTGAAAGATTTTGGTTAGGACTGAATAAGATGAATAGTCTTGTGTCATCTCAAGGTCCTTTTTTGAGGAAAAGATTGGATTGATCGGATTCCCGAGACTAATAAGAGTTTTTAAAAGTCAAGTTCTAATGACGATTTTTTTGAATTAGAATCCATCATGGTACTGATATATTTATCTACAGCGTTAATTCCTACCTGAATTAATATATCTTTTTGCTCTTCTGACATTTTGAAATCATATGGTCCTACATTGTGGGGATATACGATATCTATAGAGTCGGTTTCACCGCCCTCTATGATTCTTCCGTGTTTTTCCTGAGAAGCATAAAAAATGATATTAATAATAGCTCTAATAAATTGTAGTAAATTTCTGGGTCGATATGTATCAGTAGAGTTCTCATCATATATGCTGACAAGATTACAAGCAAGAGCAGGTATTTTAGGGAAAGCATCTGCGGGAAGATTAGCATTAAGTCCGCCATCGACATACATATTATTTTCCCAAGAAACAGGCTCAAAAAGTAGAGGGATAGCAGATGATGCTCTACATGCAACACTAACGGGTATATTTGGATGACTATGTCTATCTATCATTTCATATCTTCGTGTGATGATATTACATACACCAACTCTTAGTTCATTGCCAGTTAATTCGTATAGTTTTTGCATAGAACACCTTTTGATTCCATATTTTTCTGTAAATAATTTATCTAAATAAATTTCAATTGTTTGTCCTCTAAAATATCCGTAATTTCTTAATAATCGAAATAGCCTTTGAAAAAATCCTGCTCTTCCATCAAGAAAACTTCGAATAGGCATATCCTTAATTGCTTGTATTAATTCATTACCTGTATATCCAAATGCTAATAAGGCAGCGGCATGTGATCCGACTGATGTTCCTGCATACAGATTTACATTATTTGTAAAACCAGATTCTTCTAATCTTTTTGCGACTCCTCCGTATATAACTCCAAGTGTACCACCACCTTCAAATAAAAGGGCTTTTGGTCGATATCCTTTATGTGTACAGAGTATTTTTGGTGTTTGAAGACTATTAATTCCGGAAAGTGAAGTTGTAAATGCGGTTGTAATAGACAAATTAAATAGAATTAATTTCATCAAATATACAACACGGTATAGCATCATAGATATGATTAACGATTTTAACTTTAAATTAGATTAAGAGTATAATCAAGGCATGATATAGATTATAGAAAAAAACTACTCTAAATTAATGGAAATTTCTTTTGGAAGTGTCATTATAATATTGGCTTTTATAGGATCAATAATAACTTATTGTGTAACGTCTTTTATTACTCCAAAACCAACCAATTCTAAGTTCTTACCTATAGAACTTTTAAGACAATCATCTGCGGTGTATGCTTTAACACAAATAGTGGGACTTGGATATCATTCTGGAAAGATACCGAGCAAAATTTCGCCTGAATTTGTATTACTCCCTATAATTTGTACAGTATCTTTCATAATGACTACAACGATGGGATATGCTCAAACATCAAACTGTGAGAAACCGAAGAGGTCTGCGATCTATACTCAATCTCTTAAACCAATCGTTTTACTAATATTAACCTATTTTCTTGTACTGAAAATAGGCATAATGAGGGGAGGTTTTTATGATATAGTAAGCGATACAGGGGAACATTCTGAATTAGGTATGTGGACAGCATTAGGATTTTGGATGGCAGGATCTATTTGGATGTCTGTAACTTCAGCGTACTTTGTAATTGATCAACATGCATGTAATAGTAATACAGAAATTACGATTCGAGAGATTGGTGAGCAGGAGTCACCTGAGGTGATATAGTAATGTAGTCATACAATTGTCTATACCTTTTTTCACCAATTTTAGCAGACTTTGTAGCCTGTATAAAAGTGGACTTATCTTGTATGCCATCTAATAATAAATTCCAATTTGGATAGTTTTCAGCTATTATTGTAGCAATCGATTTGGATATACCTGGAATTTGACTAATTTGTAGAATGAAACATATAGATGGTGTAAGATTTTGTTTCTTGGAAGCATGTAGAGTTTGAATATAGTCTCTATTTTCTGGAAAGTTTCTATAGAGTTTAGGATCTAAAAGTAACTTCCTTTTGACTTCCAATATTAGGTCTATGGTTTCTTGTACCCCACCTGTAAGAAAAACACACATTTTATCTTTCAATTGAAGTCTAATTATAATTTGTTTTAGTATATTTTCAAATTTTTTGTCATATTTCGAGATAGTTCCTTCGATAATATATCCCTTATGAATAAAATTGGAACAGCATATTCTTTTTTTTTGTTCTGAAAATCGTCCATCTCGCAATGAATGCTGAAGATCTGTGATTGTCTTTCTTTCAAGAACAATAATATTCGTCTTATCATCATTTTTAATGATCTGTATATCTCCAACAAGAAGATTTGTATATGTAGCTAAATTAGAGTCTAATATTTTATGTATAGCATTTTCACGAGAATCAATAAGTATATCCATTTATAAATTCTTTGTTTTTTATATTTATATAAGTAAGATATGGACAATTACAAGATTTGTATCATAATTGCTCTCCTTTTGGCTATAGTCGCAATGTGTTATGTGATTAAAGTACGGTCTTCTACAGAGAATTTTGAAGATCCTGTAGGAATTGATTCGAGTGGTTCGGGAATGCCATCGTGTGCGGATGTACCTCTTTCATCGGATTCTGTTCCCGCCCCAGCATTAGAAGGGTTACAAACCCAACCTAAACAGCTTCTTGATTCAAGTGGCGATCCCGTATTAGGAAATAGTAAGACAGCATCGCCCTTTCCTAAAGGACAACTCAAACCCGCAGATCTTCTTCCAAGCCAAGAAGCTACTGAATGGACTGTTGCAAATCCATCTGGAAAGGGTTACCTCGAAGACCAAAACTTCCTTACTGCCGGTTTCCACACTGGTATTAATACAGTTGGTCAAAGTCTTCGTAATGCGAATATGCAAATTCGCTCAGAGCCACCCAATCCTCAGAAAAAGGTTGGACCATGGATGCAATCAACTATTGAACCTGATTTGAGCAGACGCGGTCTTGAAGTTGGAGGAGAGTTGTAAATAATATATAGATCATGTAAAATATAGTAAAAATAGAGACGGTTCATCTAACTCATACAATGCGTCATGAAGTACTCTTTCTAAAAAAAAAGCTTTTTTTTGTAGATAAGGCATTTCCAAATTTCTTAACCAACTTTTCCAAGAGTTTAGAACAGACCAGCTATATTTTGTGTTTCCTAAAGGTAAGTCTGGATATTTTTCTAATATATGATTATAAAAAGATTTAATTAAGGAATAACGTTTCCAAATAGAATATTCATAAGTAGGTGTCTTAAAATTAATAAGATATTCACAAAAGGATGGTGTTTTTATATCAATAGATATTCTTAAATGTGTTATTTGAATACCATATGGTCCAGACTTAAAAAATGAACGTAATGCCATCACACCATATATGTGTTTTTGAATGTTACCATAATAATAAGGTACCGGTGTAGTAGAACATATAGATTTAAATCTGGTATTTTTTAACCATATTTCTTCAAATTTTTCCCTTTCTTTTCGGGGTTGTATTTTCCTTTTTCCAGCAGTATCTTGCCATATTATTTGAAATTCTATAGGTTCAAAAGACACCCATTCTGGAATAATTATATCCTCTCTCCTATAATCTGTAGTAGTTATACTTTCAAATTCCCAGTCCCATTCTGAAGAAGACGATGAATATTTCATACACCCTTTAAAGATGTATTTTATAGTTTTTAATTTTCCAAGATTTTATCATTCGCTATATCATCAACACCATAACTAAATCTCTGAAATACAAAAGTCCTATTTAGAAAACTTGCTTCACGTTCTTCTTCACTTAAAATGATCTTATTTTTTCTCTGAGATTGGTAATAGTATTCAAAATTGTTAGAACTTTCTGGAATGTTTTTGAATCCTAACTCAAAGAGTTTACTTGTTAATAATTTAAAATTTACAAGATATTCTGGATGAATCATATCTATACTTTGAACAAGGACATGTATTTCTTTGCCAAGAGAACTTATATCATCATTTAATCTACCCTTATAATGTTTCTTAATACGTAGAATTTCTGTACCAGTAGAATCTCTGTAAATTAAATCTTTATTCGATTTGTGTAATTCATCATCAATTATTTTTCCATCATAGCAACATCCTGCAAAATATCCTCCAATTTTTATATTATCTGCTATATTTTTAAGAAATGTATCTAATGTATTCTCATTTCTAAAGAAGTAGTGTAATGCAAAGAATACAGTCGCTACATCAAAAGTATGTTTTTTATCAAATATTTTGTTGTCAATAACATATCTTTTGTAAATTCCATCTGTTTTTGGTAAATCAAATGTTGAAGAATCTGTAAAAGGTTTACCTGCATCCCCAGTTATAAATACAATATTATTCAATGCATTCTTGCTATATCTACTTTTTGATTTATGTCCACGATCATCTTTAAGAATATTTGCTAAACGACGATATGCACCATTATTCTGATTATGTAAATTGTCAACACTACTATCAATACCAATTACAGATGCACCAGAATCGATATATCTTGGGATATCACCACCTTTTCCTGATCCTAAATCTAATAATCTTTTACCCTTAGTTTTAACAATTGTATCTTCAAATATTTGTTTCTTTATACATAAACGGTGAAATCTACGAAGATTTGTATCAGTATTCGTATCTCCATTGTAATATGTATCAATCTCTTCATCATTTGACGGTATTTCTGCTTCACCAATAATCATTTCTTTTGTTACAGGCAAATGATATGATTGCCATATATCCATTGCAACTTTATAGAAATTAGGACTGTCCTTATCCTTTCTAATACGCAATGGTATCCATCTATGCTCTACTTCCGCATCCTTATCATATATCATTTCAACTATATCATTGTTTCCAATCTTTGATCCATTCCAAGAATCATTATGTTTACAACGAACTTCATTATTAAATATCGGTATCTTAACATAACATGCCTTATCATCTTCGGGATCAAATGGTACAAATTGTTTTAGAAAGGGTTTATTATATGAAAACCTCTGTTTGTCATCACTATTCATCTCCTCTACAAAGTCCTCTATTGTAAATGATTTTGGCTCTTTATCGTATTTTACAAATAAAGAACATTTCATGAATTTTGTCATCACATATTCGTCCCCAATTCTCAAAGGTTTTTCAATTTCTTCGAGAAATTTTATCTTGAAATCTATACTATTAAAACTGGAATCTTTCCACTTTAAAAGACGTTTAAAATCTTTGCCACTTTTTATAAACTTTTTAGATGAAACACCCTTATCATAGAGCGAATTACCTCCAACCTTATCAATCGGTGTGAAAATTAAACCATCATTATCATATATTCCTTTCTCAACATCATCTAAACATTCCTTACATTGTAAATGAAAACCTTCTGCTGTCATTGGAATAAATTTTTTTAGTGTAACATTTGGAGTTTCTCCGTAATATGTCGTATCTACTGATTCTACATTGGCAAGTATATCCTTCGCATGATTTAAACGTTCATCGAAGAATTTGTTCCGAATATCTATACCTTTATAATAATAACAATCAAATATTAAATAATCTGCAACTCTATCTCCATTCTTTGTATAAGAAATCATCTCTCCATCAAATATAGAACCAACATATTCTGTACTAAATAAATACCCAGTTGGTTGATATAGTTCTGATCTAGAACCAAACAAATATAGTTCGCCGGTTTCTGATACAAATCCTGTCATCCTAAGACCATCTGACTTAGGAGTAACATAATATTCCGAGGCTTTATGTTTCATTATACGTAATCTCTCCATATTTAGAGATATTACATTCGGACTAATTTTGTACTTCCAGTTACTATTCTTAACCTCTTTAAAATCATTATGTATATCTCTTTTTAGAAGAGTCTCATAGTATGCTTTCTCGACATCGCTTATTTCTTTTATTGAAGCAATTTTCCATGTATTTCTGAATGAACATAATATACCCTCAAGTGTTTCACTCCATGTATCAATGTTAAATTCATACGATTCTTCCCCAATTATATTAGGAACATATTCTAATTCAATCTCATAAGTTTCATTTGAATCGAATGTTCCAGAACTTCTTAGAGTCTTTGCTAATTTTCCTGTACGAACCGCCGTCAAATCAACAGAATACATCTCATCTACCAAATATGAATATCTATTCTTTAATCTAAATAATTTTTTCAAATTTCTCCAATTTGCTAATATATTGCCGAATTCACTACTATTCGTATCTACGGGTATCTCTTCTTTCAAATTTATTCTACAACCAATACTTAGATATTCATTATTAATTTGTTTTTTTTGAATAACATACCAAGTTCCTTTTGGAATATCGTCTAATTTATCACTCTTAAAATACTGTTCAATATAATACTTCCCACATATGCTTATCCTATATGAACCAATTGATATATCGAGAGTTTTGGACCTTTCTTTTATATTCTTCCATGAGCTTGTACAAGTCTTATCTTTACATAATCCCATTACTCGAATAAACGAATCACGGTTTGGTTTTGGTTCTTTTATCAAACATTCAAATTCATAATCACGGTTTAAATAAGCCTCATTAGCAAATTGAATAATATTATTACTGTCCAGATTTGACAATCTCATTGTTCTGTTCATAACTATATATTACGAAGTCATTTTTATTATATTTTTCTTAAAGTCACTGTCACTTTTACTTTTTCTCTTTTATCGAACGTACGTTTACTGCTTTTTGAAAATGTTGTTCTATATTATCTTGTGATGTTGTAAACTGTACTCTATCTCCAATACTTATTTTTTTTGTTTCAGCGAATACATATATTCCCATATTTGATAGGTCGTCATCTTTTATAAATCCACATCCTCCCTTTACAACATTTGTGACTGTTCCAATTTTTTTTATTTGAGACTTCTTAACAGTTAATTTCTTATTTTTTTGTGAGTTATTTGTTTTATTACTAGAATCTTGTTTCTCAGTTACTTGTTTCTCAGTCACCTGTTTCTCAGTTACTTGTTTCTCAGTCACCTGTTTCTCAGTCACCTGTTTCTCACTCACCTGTTTCTCACTCACCTGTTTCTCACTCACCTGTTTCTCACTCACCTGTTTCTCAGTCAGTTGTTTCTTATTCACTTGTTTCTCAGTCACCTGTTTATCAGTCACTTGTTTCTCAAGCACTTTTTTCTTATTCTCTTTCTTCTTAGTCTCTTGTTTCTTTGTATTTTGCTTCTTAATCTCTTGTCTCTTAGTATCCCTTAGTTTATACTCTTGATTTTTATAAATTGGTGCTACTCCATTCGCATATTTTCTTGTATTCTGTTTCTTTGTATTCTGTTTCTTTGTATTCTGTTTCTTTGTATCCCGTCTATTATTATCTGTGTTTTTATTTGATTGATGATTTTGACCTTTAATTCTTGTTTTATTCTTGTTTTGATCTTTTACTTGAACATTTTTTGGTTGTCTTTTTTTGTTTTTGACAATACACCAATCATTAATTGGCTCTGCTATTCGTAAATCTTCTTTCGACATTCTCTTTATTTCTTCCTCAATACATATATCATCTAATATTTCGGCATCACCCCACCATCTATTATCTAGTTCATCATAAATTGTAGGTAATGGCATCCTTTCTTATACTCGTATATTAACATGGTATTCTTATCTTAGATATAAATCAAAATATATATATAAGCCCAAAATGATTATTTGTAATATTACAAATGGTTATTTATAAGTTATTGTTAATAACCAATTTTATATTGGGAAAATCGTTCATTACGAATAACAATGTAATTCTACAATTAAAGAAGGATGTTGCTAGCAGAAGAAAGCATACCCCTTTAATGGTGTATAATTCAACAAGTAATAAGGTTGAAGAACCAGATATTATAGAAAAATATAGTAATTGGTTTGGTTGGTTTCCTCCAGAAAAGAAATGGAAGAGCGTCCGTTTTACAATATATGCAATAGCAGGGGGATACATTCTAAGTGAAGGTGTTCAAAATGTTATTGAGTTTTCAAAAGCTCCAAATTTAGATTTTTGATACGTTTGAGTATAAGATTATTTAATGTTAATGTAATTATTGGTAAAATGTCACAAACTGTTGAGAATTTAGATTACGGTAATGGCATCAATCCAACAAATGATATTTTATCAGATAATAGTGAATTAGTTGAAAAATTTGAACATATGGGATTGAAAAAAACAATACTTAGAGGAATATTTTCATATGGATATGAGGATCCAAGTCCAATTCAAAAAAGGGCAATTCCTATATTTTTGAAAGGAACGGATATTATTGCGCAAGCACAATCTGGAACTGGAAAAACAGCGACTTTTTCAATATCTATATTACAATCAATAGATGAAGATATTAAATCTGTTCAGTCGATTATAATATCACCAACACGTGAATTAAGCGAACAAATTTATACAGTAATACGTGCTTTAGCATCTTATACAAAGATACGTTTTTCACTTTTACTTGGCGGACTATCCAGAAGTGATCAAATAAATTCTTTGAGAGAAGGGGCGCAATGTGTTATCTGTACGCCTGGAAGATTTAATGATTTTTTACATAATGGATGCATAGATATTTCAAATGTGAAACATCTCGTTCTTGATGAAGCAGATGAGCTTCTTACACCCGCTTTTATTAATCAAATAAGAAATGTTGTAGAGATTTTACCAAATAAAACACAGATATGTCTATTTAGCGCAACTTTACCACCATATTGTCATGAAACTGCTGAGAGATTTCTGGTTGATCCTGAAAAAATAACGGTTCGAAAAGAACAACTTACATTAGATGGTATTACACAATATTATATCGCAACAGAGAACGATAAGTGTAAATATGATGCAATAACTGATTTATACTCATCAATGATTATTAATCAACTAATCATATATTGTAATACAAAGCAAAGAGTTATATATTTAGCTGAAAATTTAGTTGCAGATGGACATACATGTACTTGTATACATAGTGATTTAACAACAAATGAAAGAATGAATATAATGTATCAATTTAGAAAGGGAGATAGTAGAGTTCTTATTTCTACTGATTTATTATCAAGGGGTATTGATGTTCAACAAGTATCTCTTGTAATTAATTACGATATTCCAAGAAATATTGAAAGTTATATACATCGTATCGGAAGAAGTGGACGATTTGGTAGAAAAGGAATAGCTTTGAATTTTATTTCTGCGAATGATAGAGAAACTATGCGCAGAATAGAACAATTCTATTGTACAGAAATTAATGAGTTACCGTCAAACGTTGATAATTTGTTTAATCAAAGATAGTAAAAGTACATTTTAATGATTCTAAAACAGACATTACACCACCCTTATTATCAAATTCGCCACAATATTTTGCAGCTGAAAATATTGTTACTAAATCACGATTTCCATAAAACTCATATCCATCTTCAACAACTTGATGAGCTCTACAGATTAATTCCAGTTTATTATCTTTTAAAAATTTTTTAAGTACATCTCTACAAAAAAGATAAGACACTCCTCTATCATTTGGATGCCAACCTGTTACAAAGGTTGGTCCTTCTGTTTCAGGATCAGACCAAACTAAATCACATAAAACCCCCTCTTCTGGTATTTCACATGGTCTTTTTATGTTATTTATTTCACGATAATCTTTAAGAGAAGGTGATATTCCTCCATGCATACATAACATTACTGGATCTGGAACAAAATTAAAAGAAGGAGCTAAACCAACCGTTCCAGCAACAGGCATTACATTAAATACATCTATAAACGCTTTCCATAATTTTATTGAACCACGTCTTTTACATTCATCATAGAAACCATATATTCGTGACACATCGGCTGTTTCATGATTACCTCTTAGTAAAAAAACATCCTTATGATACAACAGTTTATAACAGAATAGGAGTGAAATTACCTCTATGCTTTGTTTACCACGATCAACATAATCTCCCAAAAATAGATAACGGTTTTGACGGGAAGGATAACCCAATTTGTTAAAAATCTTTAGTAAATCGGGGTATTGCCCATGTATATCACCACAAATATGTATCGGAGCGTGTATAGTAACTAACATATTGTCATTTTCCATTGCAACTTTTGCTTGGCGAATTAGCCAAAACATTGCTTTCATAGATATTGGTAATGTGTCATCTTTTGACATTAACAATGCTTTGATTGTTTGATGTATGTAAGCATGAATTATTTTTAAATCATGAACTGTGTTAACCATTATAATTTTGAATCTATTTTTATATCTCTAATATTCACTTGTAAATATTATTTGTATTTAAAATATTCATATCATGTATGGATGTTCTCCTATATGTATTAATAATATTAATTATGATTTCTCTTTTGTGTAATACATCTTACTCATCTATATGGATAGATTCTTTCCAGAGTGGCAGAGGTCGAGAGGCGGGCAGGACTGGTGACGCAATGCGTAATAATATAGTATCTGGCAAGGTTTCGAGCGGCGGCCGAGGCAGAGGTGGCGGTCGAGGCAGAGGTGGCGGTCGAGGC
>CETI01230305.1_pt1 | contig 17310 bp, 17 predicted proteins | sample 361441 | NCBI WGS metagenome assembly CETI01 (sample SAMEA2622478, study PRJEB7988) | marine metagenome | biome: marine biome (ENVO:00000447); feature: deep chlorophyll maximum layer (ENVO:xxxxxxxx); material: "saline water (ENVO:00002010), including plankton (ENVO:xxxxxxxx)" | depth 90 m | reverse complement strand
TCATGACTTATAAATAAATAGGTTAATTTATATTCATTTTGAATATCCTTTAATAAATTAATTACTTGAATTTGTATCGATCTGTCTAATGCTGATGTTGGCTCATCCAAAATAATAAAAGCAGGATTCATTATTAATGATCTTGCAATAGCAATTCTTTGACGTTGACCACCAGAAAACTCATGAGGATATTTATTTTTTGCTTCTAGTTCTATTCCAACATCGTTCAGAACTTTATCAATTCTTTTTTGAGTCTCTAGCTTAGTTAAACTAAAATGAACTCCAAGACCTTCACCAACAATTTCTCCGACTGTCATTCTTGGCGACAAAGATCCATAAGGATCCTGAAAAACAATTTGTATATGTTTTTTTATTTCTTTTGAAGAATATTTAACATTCTTGGCATTATAGAAAATATCGCCTTCAAATTTAATGAGATTTGCAATTGCTTTGCCAAGAGTTGATTTTCCAGAGCCAGATTCTCCTACCACTCCTATTGTTGTATTTTTATGAATATCTAAGGATATATTTTTTACTGCATGAAAACGGTTTTTACTAAAAAAATTAAAACTAGGCATATCATAAAAAACATCTAAATTCTCGATTTTAATCAGAGGCATTTCTCCTGTATTGATATCTAATTTTGGTTGAGGTTCAGCACTCAAAAGCTTTTGGGTATATGGATGCTCTGGATTTTCAAATACGTTAACAGTGTCGCCCTGTTCAACAATATGTCCTTTTTGCATAACACATACTTGATCAGAAAATTCCTTCACAAGTCCAAGATCATGAGTTATGAATAAAATAGACATACCGAGTTCTTTTTTTAACTTAGACATCAAGTCGAGTATTTGTGCTTGAATGGTTACATCGAGAGCTGTTGTAGGTTCATCTGCAATTAATAGTTTTGGTTTATTAACAAGAGCCATCGCTATCATAATTCTTTGTCTTTGACCTCCAGAAAGTTCATGAGGATATGCATTAAATCGTCTTTCAACATCATCTATTTCTACAAGCTTCATTAAATTAAGCGCCTCATCTTTTGCATCTTTTTTTGAGATTTTAGAATGTAACAATACTGATTCAGTAATCTGATTTCCAACTTTGTGATATGGATTTAATGAGGTCATTGGTTCTTGGAAAACCATTGAAATAATATTACCTCTTAAAGATAATAAATCTTGTTTGGAAGCGTTAATTATTTCTTTATTTTCAAATTTAATTGAAGAGTTCTCAGAATAAGTGGCTTGAGGCATAGGCAAAAGCTGCATTAAAGACATTGCGGTGACTGATTTGCCAGAACCTGACTCACCCACCAATGCCAAAGTTTTATTATTCTGAATATCAAAATTAATATTGTCTACCGCCTTAAAAGAACCATCTCTTACTTTGAAATCGATACTTAAATTTTTTACTTCAACAATATTTTTCATAAAATTTCTTTGTATTCCTTAAGAAAATCATCAACTGCCATCTTTGCTGATTTCAGTCTTGTCATTGATGCAAAACCATGAAACAAAGAAGGATAATGTAATTGTGTTACGTCATTGTCATTTTCATATAACAAAAATGCAAATTTCTCAGCCTCATCCACCAAAGGATCAAAGCCAGCAGTTACAATTACAGTTTTAGGTACTTCTATTGTAGTGTCATTAAGCATTAAATTAAAAGTTTTATCCTTCATATCTGATTTTCCAGAAGAAAGCTTCTCCCAAAACCACTTCATAGCACTATTAGTAAGTAGATATTCTTGACTGAATGTCTTATGAGATTCCGAATTACAATCTGGATTACACATAGGATATATAAGGAACTGGCTATGAAGCTTAATGTTTTTATCAACCGCTATATGTCTTGATAAAGAAGCTGCTAAATGTGCTCCTGCGCTGTCACCACATAAGCTTACATTAACTGAATCATGTCCTTGCTCCATGAGCCATCTTAAGGCTAGTAAACTTTCATCTCTTGCTTTAGGAAATTTATTTTCAGGAGATAGACTATATTCCAAAGAATAAATTCTTGTTCTAAGTTTTTCAGAAAAATAAGAAATCATATCGTGATGAGTTCCAACAGAGTTTAAAACATAACCTCCGCCATGAAAAAATAAAATTATATTTGCATTATCTGTTTTATATGGGACGTACTCTCTGAGAAGTAATGATTTATTTTCATCAATTAAATGGTCAATAGTTTTAATTTTTCTTTTTGTTTTTTTGCTTAATCGTAGATTTTTTCTTTTTTTATGAATTTCTTTTCTAATTTTAGGTATATCTTTGTCTTCAATTAAGTGAAGATCAAACTTTGGCATTAACGATAGAAAAAATTTTGATTGTGGATCAAAAATTGTGTTCCTTTTTACGTCTTTATTAAAAGAAGTAGTTAGGTTAATTAACCAAACTGGTATTAAAAAAAATAAATTAATTAAAAAATTTCTAGCCATTAAGAATAATTATAAATAAAACTGGTACTTCACTTTATATTTGTTGAAGTTTATCCTAGTTGTCAATGAAAAACTTATTTATTTTATTGGCTTTGAGTTGCGTATCATCCTTGAGTGTAATTTCTCAGGAGGCATTTTTATTTAAATTAAAAGATAATGAAGTACTTCCTGCTAGTGAAGCCTTTAAGCTTGAGACTGAAGTAACTGAGCATGAATTATTAATTAAATGGATTATAGTTGATGAATATTATCTATATCTTGATTCCATTAAAGTAAATGCAAATGAAATACCAATAAAACATAAGCTTTTAGAATCAAAAATTATAGATCATGAGGATATTTTTTTTGGTAAAACAAAAATTTTAAAAGACAGATTAATTATCTCTGTTAAAAATTCATCCTTAAAGGATATCGAAGTTAACTATCAAGGATGCTCTGAACGTGGTTTTTGCTATCCGGTACAATCAATTAAAATATTATAAATAATCATAATTTCTTCTAATTTCTGTTAAAATCATGCAAATATGAAAATTTTAGTACTTAACGGTCCAAATCTTAACCTTCTTGGTGTAAGGGAAGAGGATATATATGGAAATGAATCCCTTCAAGATGTAGAACACAAACTTAAAAAAATTGCTGATGAGGTTAGTGCAGAAATTACTTTTTACCAGAGTAATGCAGAACATAAACTAATTGATGCGATACACGATGCATATGAGTTAGGTATTGAATTAATAATTTTCAATCCAGCTGCCTATACACATACAAGCATTGCGTTAAGAGATGCCCTACTTGCAGTAAAGATTCCTTTTTATGAAATTCATATTTCAAATATAGAAAATAGAGAAGAGTTCAGACAAAAATCTTATTTTAGCGACATTGCTGTAAAGGTTTTTAGCGGACATGGCACTAATGGATATTTACTTGCACTTAAGGAGGCTTTAAAGATAAGTTAAAGATATGGATATTAGAAAAATTAAGACTTTGATAGAAATGCTTGAGGAATCAAATCTAAATGAAATTGAGGTAAGTCAGGGTGATGAGTCTGTAAGAATTTCCAAAGGAAACGATACAAAAAATTTAATTGAAAGTGATCAGTTAAATACTAACATTTCGAATCATGAAAGCCTCAGTATGAATAAAGACAATAAAGAAAATTTAAATGGACACCAAGTTAAGGCTCCTCTTGTTGGAACTTTTTATAGAAAGCCAAGTCCTGAAAGTGATCCATTTATCAAAGTTGGTGATGTTGTAAAGAAAGGTCAAGTTCTGTGTATCATTGAAGCTATGAAAATGATGAACGAAATCAAATCTGAATTTGATGGAGAAGTATCAACTATTGAAGTAGAAGACGGTCAACCAGTTGAATTTGGTCAAACGATTGTTGTTATTCAATAAATAAATGTCTTTTAAAGTTTTAATAGCCAATAGAGGTGAAATTGCATTAAGAGCTCTAAGGGCTTGTAGAGAGCTTGGAATGAAAACTGTTGGAGTTTATTCAGAGGCCGATAGAGACTTAAAACATCTAAGATTTGTTGATGAATCTGTATGTATAGGTCCAGCATCACCTGTAGATAGCTATCTCAATATACCTTCCATCTTGTCAGCTGCGGAGCTAACAGAGGTTGATGCAATATACCCAGGCTATGGATTTCTTGCTGAAAATCATGAATTTGCTGAACAATGTAATAGTAGTGGTTTTAAATTTATTGGGCCAAGTTCAGAAACAATAAAAACAATGGGAGATAAAATCACTGCTAAAAATTTTGTTGAAAAATTTAATATTCCTACTGTGCCTGGTTATTCTGGAGATTTACCAGAGAATGAATCAAAGTTAAAAGATATTGTAAAGCAAGTTGGATACCCAATAATTTTAAAGGCTACAGCCGGTGGCGGTGGAAGAGGAATGAGAGTTGTATTCGATGAAAATGATTTAGTAGACTCATTAAAAATAACAAAACAGGAAGCGCTAAATGCTTTTGGAAATGACAAAGTTTATATAGAAAAATTTATTCAAAATCCCCGCCATATAGAAGTACAAATTATCGGTGACGGAAAAGGTGATGCAATTCATTTAGGAACAAGGGACTGCAGTCTACAAAGAAGACATCAAAAAATTATTGAGGAAGCTCCTGCGTTAGATCTTGATAAAAACAATTTAAATATACTATTGGATGCATGTATAAATTTGTGCAGAGAAATAAATTATGAGGGTGCAGGAACATTGGAATTTCTATATTCAGACAAAGAATTCTTCTTCATTGAGATGAATACTCGAATTCAAGTTGAGCATCCCGTAACAGAAATGATAACTGGATTCGATATTGTTAAAGCCCAAATTAAGATAGCTCTTGGTATTAATTATGATCTAAATCAAAAACAAATAACATTTAAAGGTCACTCAATTGAATGCAGAATCAATGCAGAAGATCCAGAAACCTTCGAACCTTGCCCTGGACAAATTACTAAAATGCATACGGCAGGAGGCTTTGGAATAAGGTATGATTCTCATATTTATGGAGGTTATAAAGTTAGTCCTTTCTACGACTCTTTGCTTGCAAAAATAATTACGCAAGCAAACTCTAGAAAAACTGCAATAAAAAGAATGTTATCTGCTTTGGATGAATTTTATGTTGAAGGAATTAAAACTAATCAATCTTTACACGAAAAAATATTAGTAGATGAGACTTTTATAGAAAATAAACACACAATTAATTACCTAGAGAAAGAGTTTTTAAATAAAAAATGAGTTCTACATACAATCCAAAATTCATTGAAGAAGAGATTCAAAAAAAATGGAATCTAGAGAAAAGATATGAATCAAAAATAGATGATAGAGAAAAATATTATTGTCTATCGATGTTTCCTTACCCATCTGGAAAATTGCACATGGGTCATGTGAGAAATTACACAATTGGTGATGTAATTTCTCGTTACAAAAGAATGAAAAATTTCAATGTCTTTCAGCCAATGGGGTGGGATGCTTTTGGTTTGCCTGCTGAAAATGCAGCAATAGCAAATCAGGTTAGTCCCAAAAACTGGACAGACCAGAATATTGAGAATATGAAAACTCAATTAAAATCACTTGGTTTCAGTTATGACTGGTCGAAAGAACTAAGAACCTGCGATTCAAAATACTATAAATGGGAACAACTTATATTTAAAAAGTTTTATGATGCTGGATTAGTTTATAGAAAAAAATCTTTTGTAAATTGGGATCCGGTTGACGAAACTGTCCTTGCAAATGAACAAGTTATTGATGGCAAGGGTTGGAGATCTGGTGCTCAAGTAGAGATTAAAGAAATTGATCAATGGTTTATCAAAATAACAGATTATGCAGATGAGTTGCTCGATTCGTTAGATAACCTTGATTGGCCAGAAAATGTAAAACTAATGCAAAAAAATTGGATTGGTAAATCAAAAGGTGCTGAGATTAAATATAAAATTGAAAACTCAAATAACCATCTTGTGGCTTTTACTACTCGACCGGATACTATTTTTGGTGTTTCATTTCTAGCAATAGCACCAAATCATCATCTTGCTATTGAGCTATCGGAAAAAAATAAAGAGATTGCTCAGTTTCTGAATAAATGCAAAGAAATTAAAACTGCCGAAGCAGATATTGCAAAAGCTGAAAAACTTGGAATAGATACCAACATTAAAGTAGTTCATCCATTAACTGGTGAAAAAATCCCATTATGGATAGGAAATTTTGTTTTACTAGAATATGGAACTGGTGTTGTCATGGGCGTACCTGGTCATGATTCAAGAGACCATGAGTTTGCAAAAAAATATAAATTAAAAATAGATCAAGTAATAGATACTGGTGAAGTATCTCTGCCAATAACTGAAAAAGGAACCTTAATAAATTCTCAAAAGTATGATGGCATGACTTCCGAACAAGCTTCAGAAGAAATTGTAAAAGAACTAATTGAAAAAGGTACTGGTAAAGAACTTGTTCAGTTTAGATTAAGAGATTGGGGAATAAGTAGACAAAGGTATTGGGGTTGCCCTATACCGGTAGTATATGATGATGATGGGTTTCCAAGAGTCATTAATGAAGATGAAATGCCTGTAGAGCTTCCAGCTCTGGATCAAAACTCTATTCCAAAACCTTTAAGTCAAAACAAAAACTTCATTAATCTTGAAAACGGCCTTTATAGAGAAAGTGATACTTTTGATACATTTATGGATTCATCATGGTATTACGCAAGATTTACCTCTGCTGATAATAATGTTGATATTTTTGATCAAAATACAAAATATTGGCTTCCAGTTGACCTCTATATAGGAGGTATTGAACATGCAATACTTCATTTATTATATTCAAGGTTTTTTCACAAAGCACTAAGAGATATTGGTTTTTTAGAGGGTGACGAACCCTTTAAAAGGCTGCTCACACAAGGTATGGTTCTTAAAGATGGTGCAAAAATGTCAAAATCCAAAGGAAATACTGTGGATCCTCAGTCCTACATAGAAAAATATGGTGCAGATACAGTGCGTCTTTACATGATGTTTACATCTCCTCCAGAGCAAAGTCTTGAGTGGAGTGAATCATCTGTTGAAGGTGCCTCGAGATTTCTAAAAAAGATATGGAATCTAATAGATGGAAGAAAATTTGAAGTTTTTGATATCAATAATGATTTTTCTAAAGAAGAGCTAAGTCTTAGAAGGAAGTCACATGCAACTTTAAAAAAAGTAGAAAATGATTTTGAGATTAGATTTTCTTTTAATACAGCAATTGCAGCAATTATGGAGTTACTAAATTTCATACCTGAAAGTTTCAAAAGTGAAGATGCTAGCGACACTCAAAAATTTTGTTTAAACGAAACAATTATCTTTACCTTAAAAATGTTATTTCCAATCGCACCTCACATAAGTGAATATTTATGGAATAATTTTGGAGCAGAAGAATCACATATTGAATCCTCTTGGCCAAAGTTTGAATCAGGATTAATTGAGGCAGAAGAGTTTGAACTTATCATCCAGGTGAATGGAAAAGTTAGGGGAAAAGTTAAATTTGATAAAAATACTTCTCAGGACAAAATAGAACAAAGCGCTTTGACTGTAGAAAACGTTAGAAACTTTATAGGGTCTTCTAAAATAAAAAAAACTATTTACGTAAAAGAGAAATTAATTAATTTTGTTATTTAATTTTCTTCTCTTAAAATCTTTGTTTAATGTAAGATAAAGATAGTTATGAAGATTAAATATTTTTTAGTTCTTTTGGGATTGGTACTAACATTATCTGCATGTAATGCAAGCAAATTCCAAAAATTAGATTTTGGTAACAGCTACTATAAGTTGAGTTTTGGACAAAACATCCCCTTAGAATTAAGACAAAAAACCATCTCAATATTTTCAAATAATCAACAATCTCCTCAAAATCAAAATAACAAAATTTTATTAAATAATTACTTGTCAAAGCAGTACGAAATTTATTCTGGGAGTGCATTAAGATCATTAGAGACTGAAATGAGTGTTTCTATGTCAATTGAGATAAAGAAAAATAAAAAAATTATTAGCAAAACTATCATGTCAACTAAAAGATTTAGTTCAGTTGAACTAAACCCATTAGCTAAAAATGAAATGTTGAGATTTGTTGAGGAGCAGTTAATAAATGATTTAGTAAATAAACTAATAATTGAGGTGAACTTAATTGATATGTAATGCCACTTCAATAAATAAATATTTAGAGAAATCACCAAAAATATTTTTAATTTATGGGGCTGAAATAGTTCTTATAAATGAATCATCGAGCCAAATAAATGAATTCTTTATGAAAAAAGATTTTTCTGAAAGAGTAATCCTTACCAAAGACAATTTTAAAGATGCTAAAAAAATAGTCATGCAGAATGCTGGAGGGTCTTTATTTAGTTCAAAAGTTATAATTGAAATTATTCATAATGGTTCTGGAACAACTTTACCAAAAGATATATTAAGTATTTTTGATAATCAAAATCTTGAAAATATTGTTGTTATTATCAGAAGTACGATTAAAAAAATTAATAAAAATACTGCATGGTTTAAATTAATTGATAATAAAGCATTGGTGATCGAATGTAACAAACTGAAAGCATATGAAGAAAAAACTTGGCTAAAAGATCGTCTCAGCTTCATGAATGAAAATGATATCAAAGATTATTCAGAGAGACTAACAAATATGTTTGCAGGTAATCTGGTTGCACAAAATAATGAAATAAATCTCCTGAAACTGACCTATGCAAAAGATTCTGAAAACAAGAAAATTAATTATGATGATGCAGAATTTATGCCATATGAACTTGAAGATAAAATCATTTATCACGATACCAAAAATGCATTAAGAATTATTAATACAATCAAAAAAAATGAAGATCATTACGCACAATACTTAGTTTCTATTATTGGAAGCATCATTAATACTGCAATATCTATTTATCAAAATAAGAAATTAAGTTTGGAAAAATTGGGTGTATGGAATAGTAAACTACCCGGCTACAAAAAATTTATAGAAAAAAATAATATTACTAAATTAATGCCCCTTCAGAAGAAGATATATCATCTTGATTTGGCATCAAAAGGACTGGCAGGTATTTCAAAAGAACAATTCTGGTATGAGCTTGAAAACACTGTCATTAAACTTACTTCTAGCTGAGATATTTATTATTAAAAATTCTCTCACATTCTAGAAATAATTTATGATTTTCTATTAAATTTGTCTGAAGATTTACTACTTCTACAACCTGGGCAAGGCCTTTTGTTGAACTTGTAAGCCATATAGATTTTGCATTAGATAATTCCTCAACACTATAATTACCTTCTTCAAAATTAAGTCCAAGATTTCTTATCTCCTCAATCAATAACTCTCTTGTAATGCCAGGTAGAATATTGTTGGCCAAGGAAGGTGTGTATATACAATTGTCAGTTGCAAAAAATATATTTGACGCGCCCCCTTCGGTTATAAGATTTGCTTTGTGCATAATAACTTCACTACATCCATTTTTTTTTGCTTGATTCATGCTCAATACGTTTCCGAGTAAGGAAGTTGACTTGATGTCACATCTCTGCCACCTAACATCCTCACATAATGAAACCTTCAATGTATTGGAATCAAAATTATGTTCTACAGCATATCCAAACGTTTCTTCATCAAGTGACTCTTCATACATATGAGATCTTAGGGTATCAACACCTCTTGAAATTTGATAATAAACATAGCCATTTTCAAGCTTACTGTCTTTTATGAGCAAGTTAATCTCATCTGAAATAGTATCAATGCTGATCGAAATGCCAAGTGCATCACAGCTATTTTGAAGTCTTTTCATGTGTAATTTAAATGCGATCGGAGAAAAATTATAAAAAGGTATTACCTCATAAACACTATCTGAAAATGTATATGCTCTGCTTAGTGGTGATATTTTTATATCTTTAAGATTACTAAAACTGCCATTATAGACAGCATATATTTTCTTCATTTAAGCCATTCCAAACAAACTCATAATCCAAAGAATAAACCTTGACCAAAGTCTTCCAAAAAATCCCTTGGCCTCAATATCTTCAAGCGCAACAAGGTCTGATGTTAAAACAGTCTTATTGTCACTAATAACCTCTAAAGTGCCAATTTTATCTCCTTTGCTTATGGGCGCTTGGACATTATTATTTAAAACATAATTAACTTTAATATCCTTAAATTTAGTTCTTGGCAACGTTACGGAGATATCATTCTCAACACCAAGGCTGACAGTATCAGCCTTCCCACCCCAAACTTTTGCAGTACGATATTCTTTACCAACATCAAAATATTTTTGCGTAGCATAAAATCTAAAACCATATTCAAGTAGTCTTTGAGTGTCTGAAAAACTATTATTAGCTGTGTCACTTCCAGCCACAACGGTAATCAGTCTCATATTTCCTCTTTTAGCTGAACCAATTAAGCAATATCCTGCTGAAGAGGTATGACCGGTTTTAACTCCATCTGAAGTTTTATCTTTCCAAAGCAATTTATTACGATTTAATTTATTTGCTGAAACACCTCCATATTCAAACTCTTTTTCTTTAAATAAAGCATATATTTCAGGAAATTTAATTATGAAGTTAGATGTGAGTATTGCTAAGTCCTCAGCAGTAGTTAAATGATTTTCATCGGGCAGTCCTGTGGAGTTCATAAATAAAGTATTATTCATACCCAATGAGGCTGCATAAGAATTCATCAGATCTACAAATCCATCTTCAGTGCCTCCCACATACTCTGCTATTGCAACAGCAGCGTCATTCCCAGATTGAATGATTATTCCTTTTAAAAGATCCAATATGCTTACTTTTTTTCCTACCTCAATGAACATTTTTGAACCGCCCATTCTCCAAGCTTTCTCACTAATCAAAACCTCATCATCGATACTGATAAGATCATTTTCAATTTGGTCAGCAACCACATATGCTGTCATAACCTTTGTCATGCTTGCAGGCTCAATTAATCCATTAGAATTTGACTGCGCTATTACAGTATTTGTAGTCGGATCTATTAAAATATATCCTTTAAGATTTAAGTCAGGAGCATTTGGAACAAAACTTTGGCCCAAAATAATATTTGAAATTAATAAGGTAAATAATAATAAATTTTTCATTTTTTAAACTCTTCTGCTAAATAATATACTGCCATTGAATACTTATCACTAGGATTATATCTTGCTATTGCTCGAAAATTATCATCTCCAATAAAGTGTAATTCTTTCTCATTTTCAATAAAACTTAGTGGAATAAAGTATGTCAAAGCTGGATCAGGCTTATAATATTTCCTCACATTATTCGGATATACAACTGTGACAACTTTTCCTTCTTTTTTCCATCCCCTCCTTACAAGATAGTTAGCAATACTACCAACGGCATCATCTACAGAATTAAATAAATCTGCATAGCCATCTCCATCATAATCAATTGCATCATTTCTATAGCTTGATGAGATAAATTGAGGAAATCCCATAGCTCCTGCATAAGATCCTTTAATCTTAAGAATATCTAAATTGTTTTCTCTCGTAAGAAGAAAAAACTGGATTAGTTCACTTCTAAAGAATTTTGATCTTCGTGGATCATCAAATCCTAAAGTCGTAAGGCTATCTATTACTCTGTAGCCTCCTTTATTGCTTCCATAGTTAGTCTCAACCCCCAAAATTGCTGCAATTATTTCTTTAGGCACTCCAAATTCTTTTTCAGCTTTCTGAAGAATTTCAATATTTTTTTCTATAAATTTTTTACCATCTTTAATTCGCCTTGCTTTCAAAAAATGAGCCTTATACTCGTCCCATGTTTTAGTTTTCTCTGCTGGTTTTGCTACAGATTTCAACATTTCATCTCTTCTTTTTGCATTTTTTAAAACGTTAATCACAAAAGACTCATCAAAGCCATGTTCAATTACTAATTCATCGATAACTTTTTGGCTGTCTTCATGATTTGAATAATCTGCTAACAGTGAGAAAGTGAAAGGTAAAAATATTAGGATAAGTAGTTTTTTCATTTTTGCATAAGTTTTTTATGTGATGCCATTGAAATAATTATTCCAAATGCAATATAGAATGATAACAAAGATGAGCCACCTTTGCTTATAAAAGGCAAAGGCATCCCTACAACCGGGATAATCCCAACTACCATTGAGAGGTTTATTAAAACTGTTGATAAAAATATTAAACTCAGCCCTCCAATTGTTAATCTGCAAAAGCGATCTCTTGCATTAAGTGCTAAAAAAAAACATCTTAGTAAAATAAATAAAAAAATTGATAAAAGTAGGCACACTCCAATAAATCCGAACTCTTCTGCGATAACAGAAAAAATAAAATCTGTTTCTGTCTCAGGTAGAAAATCTAAGTGAGCCTGAGAACCCATTTGATATCCTTTGCCTTGAAACCCACCTGATCCAATCGCAATTTTAGATTGAGTAATATTCCAACCAGATCCATATGGATCTGCAGACGGATCTAAAAGAGTTAGTATTCTTTGTTTCTGAAAGGGCTCCAAAAAATTATTCCAAAGAAATGGTAAAGATAGGATCAGTATTGCAGACGCAAATCCAATAAATCTCCAGCTTAGGCCTGCTAAGAACAAAATATATAGGCCTGACAAAAGAATAACTAAGCTTGTTCCCAAGTCTGGTTGAATTCTTACTATATTGACCACAACCAAAATAATTACAAGAGTAATAAATGTATTTATTAAGCTTATTGGAAGTTTTTTATCATATAAGTATGCTGCTAAAAAAACTGGTAAGGCTATCTTGATAATTTCAGATGATTGGAGAGTAAAAAAACCAAAATCAAGCCATCTTCTTGCCCCATTTGCCTCCTTACCAATCAGTAAAGTAAGAATAATTAATATTAATGATATTCCAAAAAATATTAAAGAATTACTTTTATAGAAGTCTGGATCCGGTTGACTCAAAAAAAACATCAACAACAACCCAAAGAAAACAAAAAATGATTGCTTTATTACAACAACTGCATTTCCTTGTGAAGCACTATATAGGAAAACTAAACCCATAATCGATAATAAGGTAATAGAAATAAATAAATATTGATCAAAATAAATTGTTTTACTTTTTAAATTAAGCAACTTTTTCATTGTTTTAATAAAGCATTAAGAACTTCAATTGCTACAGGTCCGGCAACTGAACCACCACTTTCACCATTTTCAATTACAACGCTAACTGCATATTTTGGATTTGGCATCGGACCAAATGCAATAATAATTGCATGGTCTCTGTTGTCCTCAACTTCTCTGATTATTTTATAGTCTTCTTTTGTTTCGGTACTGACTAGCTCAACAGTTCCAGATTTTGCAGCAATTTTATAATCTTTTAATGCTCTTAGTCTGCCTGCAGTGCCTTTTGGATTTTCTATTACTCCAATCATGCTGTCATGAAGTTTAAACCAATCACTTTCATTAATATTGTTATTTGAAAAAATATTTTTTGTTAATTCTTTATTATCTTGGACAAAAGAAAATTTATTTAATTCCCCTTTATTTGCTAAAAATGAAGCATAGTATGCTAATTGAATTGGTGTCGCACTCATATATCCTTGGCCAACTCCCAAATTGACTGTATCTCCTTTAAACCAACCAAAGTCTAACGTATTCATTTTCCATGATGGATCTGGGAGTAGACCAGAATCAGGTAAAAAACAATCGAGACAAACAATTTCACCAAATCCAAAATTAGATAAATGTTTGATTAAATCTTCAATTTCAGATCTATATGCCAACGAAAAAAAGAAAGTATTTGAGCTTTCAATTATTGCATTACTTAAATTAATATTACCGTGACCACCCTTTTTCCAACCTCTGTAAACTCGACCATCTTCTGGTAAGATGAAATATCCAGGATCATCAATAGTAAAATCCCAATCAATTATCTTATTTTCTAATCCAAAAAGGCCAATAGCCGGCTTAATAGTGGATGCTGGTGAATATCTTCCTTGAGCTGCTCTATCAAAGAATGGTTTATCATCATCATTAAGAAGCGCATTAAACTCTTTTTGTGTCATGCCATTAGCAATCTTGTTAACTGAAAATGATGGAGAACTTAGGTATGTAACAATAGCTCCATTACTTATATCTACTGCAACAACAGCTCCTCTTCTATTATCTAGTTGTTCGAATGCTACCTTTTGACTTTCTAGATCTAAAGAGGTAAATAAATCATTTCCATCGACCTCATCAATTGTTTTCAATTCATTTAAAAATTTTCCAGATGCATCTACCTCATAAATTTTTTTTCCAAAACTTCCCCTAATGTAACTATCGTAAGTGTACTCAACTCCAGTTTTTCCTTTTAAATAGCCATTTGAATAAGTGAAAATAATATCTTTTGGCTTAAGTTCTTGATTTAGAAAAATTGCCTCAAGATCAAATTCATCTGGATTACCGGTATATCCAAGAGAATGTGAAAAAAGGTAAGGATATAAATTTTCTCTGGAGTACCTTTGATCAATAAATGTATTTGGAAACTTATATTTCCTAACCTCGAACTTTGATCTTTCTTCAATTGAAAGATCTTTCTTTAAAACTAATTCTCTATTTAATTTAGCTAATCTGGAAAAATTTTCTTTTGCAAAGTTTTTTTCATCATCAGTTAGCTCTATTATTTGATTAATTTTATTTAAATGCTCATCTAAATTCGAAATCAACGACGGATTTATTATTAAATTATAGCTTGGTACATTATTTACAAGAATATTTCCATTTCTATCATATATGACACCTCTTCTTGGCTGTATAAGGATTTCTCTTGTTTTATTTTCGAGTGAAGCAATTTCATAATCAGTGTAGCTTGAAATTTGAAGCAAAAAAGTTGTATAAATAAAATATAAAAATAATCCAGCAAAAAATATATAAACGATTAACAATCTTTTAAAAAAACTTTTCTTTTCAGAGATTCTTTCTTCTAAATTAATCATTTGTGATATGGCATATTTGCTAATATTGTATGTGCTCTATAGATTTGTTCTACCAGAATTAATCTAAATAATTTATGAGGGAATGTTAATAATGAGGCCGACAGAACAATGTCAGATTTTTGTTTGACTTCCTCAGAAAATCCATGTGACCCTCCAATTAAAAAACAAACTGATTTATTTATCTGAATTCTTTGCTTTATCAAATTTGCAAAATCAACACTACTAACTTGTTCACCATTTGAATCCCATGAAATAACATAATTATTCTTTGGAATTTTCTCCAATAGCATAACTGATTCTTTTTTAATGATTTCTTTGGGTGTAAGTTTAGAGCTAGCTAAATTTTTAATGTATGTGAAGTTAATATTTAAATTTCGTGGCAGCTGTTTAGCATAGTATTGTATTGAATCTAATTCCCACATATTTGGTTTGCTGCCAATACTTATTATGTTAATAGTCATTATATGGATTTTTTCTTGGGCTTATTTTCTCCCCAAAGGCTTTCTAGATCATAGAATTCTCTTTGCTCTCTCCGCATAATATTTATAACTACATCGCCACAATCAACTAGAATCCAGCCTGAATCTGGTTGACCCTCAACTCCAATTATATTGATTTTATTCTCTTTAAGAGCTTCAACTAATTTTTCTGAAACTGAGATCACATGCCTATTCGAATTAGCTGTTGCTATTATTATTTCATCAGCAAATGAGGATACTTCTTTAACATCTAACAGAGTAATATCCTCTGCTTTACTATCAAAAAGGCTATGATTACAAATATTGGAGAGACTTTCTGTTGGCAAATTAATTAATCTTTAGAGTTATATAGTATTTTTTTATATTGAATATACTATTAATATACTAATCAAATTTAATAAAAAAGGTAAGTAATTTTTTGGAAAATCATCTTATAGAAAATATTAAGACTCTTTTAGGTGATTACTATGATTTTTTCTTTTGGCTTGGAGTTGCATCTTCCATAATATTTCTTGTTAGCTTATTAAGTATAAGATGGCTGGTATGTTTGATACCAAGTGATTATTTTATAAATAGAGGGGAATCAAAATTTAAATTAAATTATCCAATTACGTGGATCATCTCAAGTATAGTGAAAAATATTTTTGGTTATGTCTTAATATGTGGTGGAATTTTAATGCTAGTACTGCCGGGTCAGGGATTAATAACAATATTTATAGGACTTATGTTAAGCAACTATCCTGGTAAATATTTTATTGAAAAAAAAATTATTGCAATACCCAAAATACTTAAAACAATTAACTGGCTTAGAATAAAATCTAATGAACCACCCTTAATTATGTGAGCATTATTTTGAAGAAATTTCTTCTATATATTTAGATAGAATATTTAGTCGTTGGGATGCATCAAAAGCTTCTAAAAGATTTTGCTTATGAGACCATGGTATTGGAATAAGCCCAGCAAGATGATATGCAACAGAGTCAGCTGAATTGAAATCAATTTCTATCTGCATATCCACTACTCTAGGATGTTTTACAAGCTGAGAGAGTATATTCGAAATCTCTGAAAATTCAGCTAACAATGCCTGATCGTCGACCTCGGGATCAATAAGCGGATAAGTTTGAGCAATATTTAATCCGTCAGGCAACTGAGTTAAATCTTTTATAGAAACCTTATTAATGCATTTTACGGTGATGCCAAGTAATCCATTTGGAAGATTATTAAAATCAATTATTTCAACATAAGAGCCTTTTTTTGATATTTCATAATCACCGCCACCAAGTTCTTTTTGAAACACAATAACAAAACCATGATCATTCTTCATACAATCTTTAATCATGTTTACGTACCTTGGTTCAAAAATTTGAAGATTCTGAATTGTTCCTGGTAATGCTACTATGCCAAGAGGAAAGATTGGAAGATTATTTGTTTTCAAGGTTTTCTATTATTGGTTTAATAAATTTTTGACTATCTTTATTAGTCATTATCAAAATAATATCATATTTTATTAACTTAGTTTTTATGCATTCGATGATCTCTTTTTCAGAATTAAATCCGTTCGAATAGTTATAAGCTTCATTACGATCTAACAAAAGAGTCTCATCTAATGCCTTGAAAGATTCAATAAGATTATCATTATGATATCCCGACGACATAGTATTTGAACCAAGCTCAACAATACCTAATATTTTTTTATTTGGATGTTTCACTCTGATAGATTCGGTGGACATTTTTATGGCTGTAGGATGATGAGCAAAATCATCATAAACTTTAACATTTGATAAATCTGCAACCAAATCCATTCTTCTTTTAACACCTTTGAATTTTTTCAAAGAGTCAATAGATTTTTCGATTGATATTCCTCCTTTTCTTGCTGCAAGAATTGCACATACATAATTCTTAAAATTATGTTCGCCTGACAAAGGTAAATTTTTAAGCGAGTATTTATTTCCATCCACAATAAGAT
>CETI01246348.1_pt1 | contig 17322 bp, 13 predicted proteins | sample 361441 | NCBI WGS metagenome assembly CETI01 (sample SAMEA2622478, study PRJEB7988) | marine metagenome | biome: marine biome (ENVO:00000447); feature: deep chlorophyll maximum layer (ENVO:xxxxxxxx); material: "saline water (ENVO:00002010), including plankton (ENVO:xxxxxxxx)" | depth 90 m | reverse complement strand
CTAGCCAGGTCGGATCGCGGTTACATCATCTCCAACGGCAAGGTGGTTCATTCTGGCGATGCCAAGAAAATCCTGACCGATCCTGAGATTGGCGAGTATTTCCTAGGATCGACTGGGGAATGAGGGCCATCCTACTAGTCCTTCAGGGACTTTGCCTGCTCCGCCCACATCATCTTCGACACCCTACCTGGCATCAGTCCTAGAGCCCCATTAACCGCTTCTGCAGTCTCCTTATCCATCCTCGAGATCTGGTCGAAGGTCCTAACTCCCAGTACCTTCAGCTTCTTCTGAATCTCGTCATCTACTCCCTTGATCAAGGTAAGGTCATCCGATTTCCTATCCCCAGCCTCTCCTATCTGGGCCCATTTGATCTGGGCCGCACTGAGGTCTGCCATGATGTTCTCATCGTCCACCTCGGGTTTGCTACTGGTATCGTCAACACTCTTCAGATCTAGCATGGTGATTGCCTGCTGGGCCCAGGCAAGCTCGGCGACCTTTCCAGGGAGAAGCTCGAGGGAGTCATTCACCTCATCGCCAGTATCGGAATCAAAATTGGCAATCTGTCTGAATCTGAAAATGCCCAGTGTATTCAACTTCCTCTGCGTGAACTCGTCAATTCCGTTGATAAGAGTCAGGTCATCTGGATTGTTACCTTCGGAAATTCCAATCTTTGACCAGTCTAGCGAATCAGCCCTCTGAGTCACTCTTTCGAGGATTTGACCCTCCCTCCTCTCCCTCTCCATCTCATCGGTGAATTGCTCCGCGTCCTTTCCAGCCAAATCTGCTTTCCTCAGTGCCGCATCGAGATTCCTCTGTGCCGCGTCAGCATCTGCCTTGGCCTCCCTGGCCTCCTCCTCTTCCATCTCTGCGACCAACCGAGCCTCCTCTGCCTCGGCCTCCTCTGCCTCGGCCCTCTTTGTCGCCTCAGCCACCGCCTCCTTGGCTAACTCAACTTCTTCTTCCGCCTTGATTATCGCATCAGTAGCCTCTATCGAAAGACGCTCCTTCTCGTCGTCCTCGTCCTCTGTAACCACGTCCTCTTCTGGAAAGGGCTCTTTCTTGGACGATTCTAGAGCAGCCCTCTTCTCCGCCATCTCGGCCTCGAGCCTCTTCATCTCAGCCTCTAACAGTTCTATATCGGCTTCAGTGTCGACAACACCCCCTTCGTCATCGATTTCACTCACCTCTGTCGATAGTTCCTCGGGTACCTCAACCTTCTCCTCGTTTGCCGGGCTTTCTACTAGTCCTCCTGTGATTTCAACCAATGAGATGTCAGAACCATCCATCAACTCGGAAACGACTTCGGGAATGAATCGTAACGACTCCTTCATGCGATGGCTGTCATCAGTCTCGAGGAGGCTAACGTTCTCATATTCCTCTGCGACCTTACGAGAAAAGCTGATTGGCACCACTTCGTCGTATTTTCCATGCAGTATTGCAGTTGGGTGCGCCGGTATGGGCCACGACATCTTCTCTGCCGATTCCATGAACTCCCATGGGAGGACTATGTCCAGTTCGTAGCCGGTGTAACGCCTCTCGCCCGTCGTCTTCCATGCACTCCTGCCCGCTTCTTCCATTCCTTCCCAATTCTCCGCCAGTCCGAATGCAGGGGCGATCAGTAGCAACCTAGTTTCCACTTGTGGCCTCATCGAGGACGCATTTGCTGCTGCAAGCCCACCCATGGAGGATCCTACTACAAGATCAAACGTACCTTTGTCGAGAAGACGAATAAGGACCTCTGTCTGACTAGCTATGCTCCAGCCCAACTCGGACATCTTTGGTGCAGTAACCTCCCATCCCAGTGCCTCCTTCATGTACGTGGGCTTGGAACCAGTCGGACTGCCTTCGAAGCCATGCGCAAAAAGCACTCTCAGGGCTACTCCCCCATGTCGCAGAATGAGATTCTGATGAACTCGCTCTCGGTTTCTTCCCGCGTCATCGGGCTTGAATCCTCTCCCAGAATCCTCATGTGAATCTCTGCAGTTACTTCCACGGTGGCTTCGAAGAGGTGCCCACCTCTGACCACATGGTCATCTTCCGAGGCCACAATGTGAATGTGGGTGAAGGGACCATCTGGTCCAGGAGCAAGGTTTCCTTGCATCGAGAGGAGCTCCATTGGCTCATCGATCACTAACCTCTGGTAGACTCCTTCTGAGTCAAGGAAACCTATTGCTGTGTTCCTTATCCTGCCTATCCCGCTAGTTAGAGCCGCCGCCGTAATCCCGTGTTCACTCAGACTCCTAATCGAGGCATGCAACTCCTCCCCCTTGTCGAGCCGAATGAAAAGGTCCCGTCCAAACCGACGATGCTCCATGCATGTCCATTCGGGTCCAAGACTTCAAACTCACCATCATCGATTCACTCGGAGAGCTTCCAATTTCAACTCCAGTAGAAGCGTAAAGTAACCAGAAAAGAGCCCTGAGGTCGGGATATCTTTCCACTGGAAGCAAAGGGGTTCTATTTTCCAACCATACTGTTCATAGGCCGTGTCTTCCGACTCGCAAAGCCCGGTGGCAAATTAGATGACAATGGCAGCACATGACGCTTCCGCTAGATGGAGAACATTCCTTGAGGAGGCCAAGGAGACAGAGGTGATGACTCTGCTTTCAAGACAATCCAACTTCCCTTTCCTTTCAGTCCCGTTCCACGAACTCCAGACCTTCGACCCTGACTTCGCCGAGGACATTCTTCAGTATCCCAAGCAGGTCCTAGCAGCGGGATCCAAGACCCTGATGGAGATTTGCAGGGATAGGGGGGAGGAAATAGATGCATTGCTCAGGGTTGGAGAACTCCCTGGCGACACTCGAGTCCCGCTGAGGGAAATAGGAAGCGCCGACATAGACAAACTGCGAAGCGTAGATGTAATCGTGACAAAGATTTCCGAGATCAAGCCCAGGATTCACAGGGCCGTTTTCCGGTGTGAGTCCTGTGGCGTGGAGATTGAGGTAGATCAGGAGAACGAGCGCGAGCTGAAGGAGCCCCTCAAATGCCCAGATGGTGATGGCTGCGGACTTCCCAAAGCACAAACTAGGTTCGATCTAATCCTCATCAGCTCTAGGATGGTGAACAACCAGTGGATAGAGATCCAAGAGCAGCCAGAGTACGTCCCAAGTGGTGCACAGCCTGTAAGGGGCTTGGTATTGATAGAGGGCGATCAGGTCAACAAGCACCTGCCAGGCGAGAGGATAACCGCGAACGTGATCCCAGTCGTTCGAAGTGAGGTTCGGAACCGCAAGAAGACCCCGATGTTCGATGTGATATTCCATCTGATAAGTTCGGAGCATGAGAGCACACCGTTCACAGAGATAGCGATAGATGAGGAGGACAGTGCCCGAATCCAAGAGGTCTCAAAGAGGGACGACCTGATGGCTCTGATACAGAGATCCATAGCCCCCTCAATCTTTGCGACTGGAATTCTCGGTCACGTGAAGCGCTCACTGGCTCTACAACTATTCGGAGGGGTCTCTCGCCGATCGAACGACAAGACGAGATCCAGGGGGGATATCCACATACTGCTCATGGGAGATCCAGGTGTAGCCAAGTCACAATTGCTCACTTTCATCTCCGAACTCTCTCCGAGAGGTAGATTCGCAACCGGTGGAGGGACAACCGGAGCAGGCCTAACCGCAGCAGCAGTCAGGGATGCATTCGGGGACGGGCGCTTCGCTCTCGAAGCGGGCGTGCTCCCTCTTTCGGATCGCGGTCTCGCGGCAATAGACGAGTTCGACAAGATATCCAATGACGACAGGAGGATGATGCACCCAGCAATGGAGCAACAGAAGGTGCACGTCGCCAAGGGGGGCATCACGGCTACACTGCATTCCAGGTGCGCGATACTAGCAGCCGCCAATCCTGCGGATGGCAGATTCAGCAAGAGGGGGAAAAACACGAGTGTGATGAGGTCATTCAAGGAGACAGGGCTACCTCCGCCATTGGCTTCCAGATTCGATATAATATGGATGATCAGGGACGAGGTCCGCATTCATGATGATGAAAAAATCGCCAGGCACATACTGGATAACCGGACCGCTGGAAAGAGCGAGGTCCTTATGGAGAACTCCATCGATTTGGGATCCTCCGACCCGGAGGAGACATCATTCCTAGTTACTCAGGACAATGGGGAGGAGCACCTCACTCGGAATTTCCTCAGGAAGTACATCGCATTCGCTAAGCGAAAAATACATCCACAGCTGAATGAAGAAGCAAAGACTGCTATTCTGAAGTACTACACCGAGGAGAGACAGTCCTTCGGTCGCGAGGACGAAAGCCCATCACAAAACGAATATGGGGACAAAGACACAGTGATACCGATAACAGCCAGAGCCCTGGAGGCGCTCATTCGCCTCACAGAGGCTCATGCGAGGATGCACCTCCAAGAAGTAGCCACCGTTGAGAACGCAAATGTTGCTCTGGCGGTTTTCAGGCATTGGAGGGAAGAGTCCGGAATCGAAGATGAATCTGAACTCCACTCGGGGGTCCCGGTCAGAGCCCGATCAAACAACTCTGCGATAATGAACATGGTCAGAGACATCTGCTCTGAGAAGGGAGAGGCAGATCTGACCGAGATATACAATCTAGCACTCCCTAGGAAGATTTCCGAGAGTGAGGTAGACCGAGTCATCGGCAAGATGCTCCAAACAGGGGAGTTGTATGAAGCATCCACCGATACTTTCCGATTCACCCGTTGACCCTATGAGTCCAACCCCCTCCCTAGGTAATGAAAATGGAGCCAATCGGAGACATCACGGAACCGGAAGCACTTGACCCAGTGGCATTGGGATTCATGTGCGGACTCGAGATACACCAGCAATTGGACACTGCTAAACTACATTCCAGAATGCCCAGCAAGCTGTATGAGTACAGTTCCACCGATATCCCGGGAGACTGGCCCAGATCTACGAGGAGACTCCGGGCGACGAGTGGAGAGGGCGGTGAGACCGATGTTGCAGCGAGATTCGAGCAGAGGAGGAATCGGACCTTTGAGTACGTCCAACCACCTAATGCGGGACTAATCGAGTTAGACGAATCCCCCCCGAGGAACCACGACCCAGAAGCAGTTGATGTGGTACTGACAATGGCCGCACTAATGGACGCTAAGCCTATACCAAACCTCCAAACTATGAGGAAGACGGTTGTCGATGGTTCGAATACCAGCGGTTTCCAGAGGACGACAATAGTTGCAACCGATGGGAAGATAGAGACCAACTCCGCACAAGTGCGGATAGACGTAATATCACTCGAGGAGGACTCGGCAAGGAAGTTGGATACGAAGAAAAGCGAGAATGGGGAGACGGTCGTCTACAACCTAGACAGGCTGGGCGTCCCGTTGGTCGAGGTCGCCACGGCCCCCGATGTCCGTTCACCAGGGCATGCCAAGGAAACCGCATTGGCACTTGGAAGACTGCTTCGTGACACACGCAGAGTTAGGAGGGGGCTCGGATCGATCAGACAGGACCTCAATGTCAGCATCGCCTGTGGGGACAGGGTGGAGATCAAGGGCTGTCAGGATCTAGATTGGATACCTCGGATAATCCGCCTAGAAATGGCGCGCCAACTGCACTTCTATCGCCTCGCGAACGAACTCCGCAGAGATGCAGAACTCCCTCCGCTACCACCAGATAGGGACCTAGACTCAAAACCAGTAGAAAACCGCGTCGAACTCGCAACATCGAATAGAATACCATTGGATTTCCACGACCTCTCAGGGTTATTCTCCGAATGCGAATCCGAGATGGTCTCCTCTTCGGTAGAGAGGGGCGCTTCCATCCTAGGGGTCGCATTGCCGGGCTTCTCTGGGCGTCTTGGAAACAAGATAACCATCGAAAACGGCACTCAACTTCCTAGGTTGGGGAGAGAACTAGCCAGTGCGGCGAAACTGGCTGGAGTCCCTGGCATATTCCACTCCGACGAACTCCCCGCCTACGGGATCGGATCCGCAGAGGTCGATGCAGTGAGAAGTGAGATGGGACTATCAGAAGCGGATGCATTCGTACTATGCGTTGCCCCTAGGTGGCAGGGTGAGTTGGCACTAGAGTCGGTGGTATACAGAGCGAGGATGGCTTTCCACAGAATCCCACAGGAGGTCAGAAACGTGGTTATTCGGAAGGGGAAGCCAGAGGATGGCACAACTACTGCGTTGCGACCCCTTCCTGGAGGCGCTAGAATGTACCCGGAGACGGACATTCCTGTGTTGGAGATTTCATCGGCAAGATGGAATTCTATATGCGAAAATCTCCCATTGACTGTCCAAGAGAGGGAGGACAGGCTAAACGTCCTGGATCTATCTTCAAACCAAGTCGAGGCACTACTCAATGGTGAGCTTGACGACCTTCTCTTCCATGGCATCGAGGGGCCACTGGAACTCCCCGCGAAGGCATGGGCAAGCGCTATTCTGGAAAGCGGAACCGACAAGCCAAACGCACTTGCTGCATCAGTTCACCTACGGGAAAGTGACTTGTTGACTCGAGAGGGGGCCGAGAAACTTCTGATCGAATCAGTCGAAGCAACCGTCGAAGAACTAGTATCGTGGATGTCCTCAGAATCAGAGACCCGTGGCTACCTCCCTGCCGACACATCTTCGATCGAGGAGGCAGTCGATGCAGTAATCAGCGAGCGGTCCGACTTCATTGATGAGAGGGGCATGGGTGCTGTTGGACCTCTGATGGGTATGGTGATGCAGAAGCTAGGCGGTTCGGCAGATGGAAAGGCCGTCAGCAAGATCCTCAGGGACAGGATAAATGAGAAAATGGATTGATGCCCAAGAAGAATTGATAATCAGTGCCTGGGATTTTATCAACTACATTCATAGACTTGTTTTTTTGTAATTATAACTCCATGTCTGACTATCTTAAACCAGCATCAGTTGTAGCATTACTAGCATTGATTGTTCTGGCTCCAACCATCCAGGACAGGCTCTCCGAAGAGGCTGCCAAATTCATCGACGACAATGAGTCTGCACACGACGGCCTCCCCTCGGAGTGGGAGGGAAAGCAGGTGATATGCGTGCACTTCCCAGCATCATCGACACATGACAAGTTTTCCTCGGGAGTCACTATGATCGGTTCCGATGGGTCCGATATGGGGGTGAACGAGGATCTCAACAGGACCGGAGCTTGCATCGGTGGATTCGAGGGGCACTCCAATGGCTTGGACTTCATGATGGATTCCACAAGGGTGGCAAACGGGGCCCTATCGGTCGGTTACGATGTCGGGCAATGGGGGGCATTCGTACATACCATTGGCGGCTTGAATGCGGATACTATGACGGGGGACTTCAATGGGGCATATTGGCATCTGGACCACAATGGCGCGGCTTCCATGGTTGGAATTGGGGACTTAGTCATGTCCGAGGGAGACGTGATATCTTGGAGCATCGGTACTTGGTAATGTTCGCAAGTATCAAGTGATGAGGGGTTGGCAGAGGAACGGGGTGAATGTTTGTACGACTTCCATAATGTTGCTCTTTCACCAATCCAGTCACTTTTCCTAAACATTGCAATACTATCTATAATCGTCATATCGCTGATTAGAGGTGAGCGTTCTTTGAGGGACCAGAGTCAATGGGGCATGCTGGTCCTACTAGCAGCCTTCGGAGTCTCTGGCAGGATTCTCCTCGACCCAATACCAAATGTCCAGCCGGTCACGGTCCTCGTCCTACTGGCGGGCGCGTACTTTGGAGCGCCACGCGCTATAGCACTCGCGGCTACCATCGCATTAGCATCAAACGTGATGCTTCTGGGACACGGCCCTTGGACACTTTTCCAGGCGATCGGATGGGGGGCAATCGGCCTCGTCGGTGCGGTGCTTTCCAACCACATCTTAGTGGAAGGAAGAGTCAGAATCGGCCACCTAGCAGTAATCTCGGTTGCATCTGGCTTGGCATTCAACTGGTTCGTCTCACTGAGCATCCTTTTGGAATCAAGCCCCTCTATGCTGATCCCCTACCTGTTGAACGGCTTGGTTTTCGATTTGTACCATGTAGCTGGAAACGTTCTGTTCGTAGCATGGATGGCATCTCCCTTGGGTGATATGATGTACAGGCACAGGTCTTCCCCGGCATTCGAAGCGGTGAGAGATGGTGCCCCCAACTGAAGATCTCACAATGGTCCTGGTCACTAGGCAGGACTTGCAACTGTCCAAGGGAAAACTGGCTGCACAATGCGCTCACGCCTCTGCCGAGTGTGTCCTATCCGCCAAAAGAAGCGACCCCAGGTCATTGGATCGGTACCTCAGGAGGGGTGCTAGGAAGATAGTCTGCAAGGCTCCAGATCTAGTTTCCCTCAAGGGAATTTTTTCCAAGGCAAAGAAGGCCGGTCTCGTTTGCCACTTGGTAACTGACGCGGGGCATACTGAGATACCACCCGGCACCGAGACGGTGGTCGGTATCGGCCCGGGGCCAAGAGATCAGATTGACAAGATAACCGGGCAACTTTCCCTAGTCAGTTAGCCCCGACCATCTCCATCGGACAAGGACCAGTTCTGTCATAAGTGTCTTGAGCCAGCCCCGCATGCGAGTGACGTGGTGACGCAAGCCCCACTATCTGACGAGGTTCGCGCAGACCTCCTATCTCAATGTGAAGCCCTCAGTGGGCTCACAAAGTGGCTCGATAGCATAGACAGAAGACCGGGACTGGACGAGCTCGATTCGCGACTATCCTCACTGGATGTCAACATCGGTGCATTGGAGGATTGCATAGGGTACTCAGATGACGGATATCAGAGGAACGTGATCAAGAGGACGGAGCACTACGAGCTGGTTGCCATTTGCTGGAAGCCGGGCCAAGATACCCCAATCCACGACCACGTTGGAAGTGATTGCGCATTCCTCATTGCCTCAGGGGTTACTACCGAGACCATTTACGAGACTAACGATGTAGGTCTTGCATATCCAGTCTCTGACAGGAGATATTTGCCCGGGGAGGTCTGTGCCGCAGATGAGCCAGATATCCATCGCGTGTCTAACGAGGAGAGCACCAACCTGATCAACCTGCACGTATACACTCCGCCCCTTAGCGGATTCCAGATTTATTCCCCGGCCGAGTGATCATCGTCCCCGTTCGTGCATCAGTTGCATTGCCTGCTGCGCCCACATCATCTTGGTTACCCTTCCCGGTGTGAACTCCATGGCATCATTGACGACCTCTGCTGTGAGAGGGTCCATTTTTGCGAGCTGGTCGTAGGTATGAATGCCTAGAACATTCAGCTTCTTCTGGGCGAATTCGTCAACTCCCTGGATCCTTGTTAGATCATCAGGCCTCTGTCCCTCTGCTTCGCCAATCTGGGCCCAGTTCACCTGAACGGCCTTCAGACCGACTCTCTCCAAGATCAACTCTTCCCTGTCCATCAGGTTGGCCTTCAATTTCAACTCGGCATGTGCAGCCTCCCTCTCTGCCTTCATTGCCGCAGTCTCAACGCCCACCAGGGCTTCCTCCTTGCCCTTCATCTCACTCTGCAGCTTGGCAACCTCTGCCTCCACCTCCTCTGCTTTCTTGGCAGTCTCGGACTTGAACTTCTTGCTGTCTTCAATTTCTTGCTGGACCTTAATCTTCTGGGCCTCTGCCTTCTTAGCCTCCTCTTCGACTTTAGCAATCTCCTTCTGCTTCGCCTTCACTTCCTTCTCAAGGGTCTTGGCAGCAGCCATCTCAGTCTTCATCTGTTCCTTAACGTCCTGAAGGGCACCCTTCGCCTCTGTGGCTTCAGCTTTCGAGGCTTCCAGGGCCTCTTGCTTCTTCGCCATGGTGCTCTCCATCTTTGATTCAGCCAACTCTCGCTTTGCCCTGAACGCCTCTAACTGCTCTTCCGCCTTCGACTTCGCTTTGCCCGATGCCTTGATTTGCTTCTCAGCAACCTTCCTCTCCATCTCGGCCTTCTTCAGCTCTGCCTCGGCCTTCGCAGCGGCCTTCCCTTCCTTTGCGACTTCCGTCCCCAGCTTCTTCGCTTCAGCCATCGCATCCTTCGCTTCCTTGCCGAACTCCTTAGCAGCGGAAGTCTCTGTCTTGGCCTTCTCCTTGAGTTCCTTCTCCCTTTCTTTGAGCTCTTCTGGAGAGAGCTTCGATGAAGTCTTCAGTTCTTCGAGCGCCTTCTTAGCGGCTGAAGCTTGCTTCTCTGCCGCCTTCCTCCCGGCCTCAGCCTTCTTCGCCTCTACCTCGGCCTTGGCTACAGCCTTCGCTTCCTTAGCAGCAGCCTTCGCTTCTCCAAGCTGTGCCTTCTGCGCCTTTACCAATTCGGCTTTAGCAGCAGCGGCCTCGGCCTTCGCAGCGGCCTCCGCAGCCTTAGCCTCCTTCGGATCGGAGGAGGCCTTGCCAGACTTCTTCTCCTTCTTCTCCTTCTTCGGCTCAGGCTCAGGCTCAGGCTCAGGCTCAGGCTCAGGCTCAGGCTCAGGTTCCGGCTCAGCAGACTTCTTGGTCACCTTTCCATATTTCTTCTGTAGTCCCTTGACCATGGTTCCATAGTTGCCTTCGAATTTCTTCAATAGCTTCGGAATATTTGCAATCTGCTTCGATCGCTCGGGTTCTTCCAAGAACTGTTTGTATGTTGCTTGAGCTAGTTTTGCAGCCTGCTCAGCAGTCGGTCCCGTCGCCACGGCTCTTTGGAGGAAATCCATCACTTAAGGATTTGACCGGATTAATGTCCAATTTCAATTCTGTATTCCTCGAGAACTTCGCTGAAAAGTTGGATGTCAGATTCGAATCTTTCTGGAAGAAGGGGGCCGAAAGAAAAGCGAAAGAATCGAGTATACGGAGAGACGTACCCAGGATCCTTGGAATGGGGGCGGGCCATGTCGCAATCAGATGCACATAGTATTGCTGCGCCGCGCTTGAAAAGCCTCCTGTTCAACTCAGAACTCTCCATCCCATCGGGAAGCTCGAGCCAGTGGTAGAACCCTCCTTCTCCAGTATAAACTCCCAGGCCCATGTCTTCGAACGCTCTCCCATATCTCTCTCGTTGCCAATTGTAATGCTCTTCTACGGCCTTTCTGGCTTTCTTTACACGACCCGGCTCGAGAAGCTTGACTGCATAGAGCTGTGAGGGATGACTGACCCCTCCCATTCCGAAACTGGAATAGTTTGCCAGTGTCTCGATATTCTTCTTGCTGGCGATTATCCAACCAACACGAATACCCGGAGATTGGAGTCCCTTTGTACACGCCCCAGCAATGAACACGTTGCTCCTGTCCAAGTCCTGCACGTATTGGATTCCACTCACCGAGGGTGAATGGAACATCTCGTACGCCTCATCTAGAAGAATCCCGTTCTTCGGCTGTTCAGCTAACTGGATTAGATTTTCTAACTCATCCCCCCATCGTGTCTGCCCGGATGGATTCTGAGGATTGGAAATTATTGGCATTAGGCGGGTCTTTGCGTTCAGGCCGGCACGATCGAAGTACTCGTCATTGCTCGGGTGGAAGTTGTTCTCCTTCGTGAATGGAACGATCTGGAAATTCGTCTTCGTCTGCTCCATGATGTCGAGATACGCCGGCCATTCTATGTTCCCGATTCTCGCCTGAACGCTCTCTTTCAGGAAGGCCAACACTGTGTAAATACCAGGCCTCCCTCCTGCGAAAACCATCACATTTTCTGGAGTAATGTCAGAACCATACTGGGAGTTGTAGTATTCCGAAATCGCGTCGCGCAACTCCGGGTGCCCCCATGCTTTGGGGTAGAACCGATCCTCCCAAGAGACATCTATGCTATCGGGAAGAGATGGGCCACCGAATTCTTCCAGGGGAGTAGTGAGCGGGAATCCTTGAGACCACGGATGCGTACCCTTGTCTCCCATGAAACTCCCGAAGGAGTCTTTGAACGCGTACAGTGTCTCGTAGATCCCCATAGGGGGACAGTTGTCAGAGAGGAATGACTCCATCTCGGACCCCTGTCCTCCCATGCCCCTCGCAAGCCATGTTGCAAATTAGTTTGACCATTCAGAGACCAAAAGTCACCATGTCGAAAAAACCGTTATTACGACCATTCTCCTTCGGAGTATATGAGTCAACAGTATGCACCGAACAGATCCCTTGCAATGGCGCTCGCACTCCTTTTCATAGGGATGTCCGCCTCTATGGGATTCCAACCAGAAACTAGCGAAACTCTAGGTGATGAGACCAGATCAATGAAGACTCACGAAAATCTGAACTTCCCGGGTTCCACCGTCGGTTCGATTCACTCCCTCACCGCTCTAGGTGCCTCATATGACTACACTTGCGTGGTTCTTGACAATAACCAGATGAAGTGCTGGGGCAGCAACTACGGCTCGTTCTTGGGCCATTCGCAGGACAGATTCGCCGTTCCAAATGAATACACCCCAGTATCGGTAAATGACGTCGATAGTTCCGTCTGCTGCCTCTCAGACGTGATCGAGACGAGCCCAGATGGCCGTCACACAGGCGCTCTCACATCAACCGGCGATATCTATGCATGGGGGGAGGACTACTCGGGGCAAATCGGCCATGGGCACATTAGCTGCTTCAATATCTGCAACCAGCCGCATGGCCCCTCTGTGATGCCTGGAAGCAGGAACTTCGTGGCAGTAGCTACTGGCGTATGGCACACCTGTGCCATAACCGAGCCAGACATGGCAGTATGGTGCTGGGGGTACAACTCCGATGGACAACTCGGAACCGGCGATAACAATGACAGGAACGCCCCCACCGAAATAACCCTCCCACAAGGACGCCATCCGGTCTCCCTCAATACAGGGTACGCGTCCACCTGCGCAATCCTGGACAACGGTACCGGGTTGTGCTGGGGGGAGAACAACTTCGGTCATCTCGGTGATGGGACCTACAATGACAGGAACGAGCCAACGCCAATCTCAGTTCTCCCAGAGAACAGATCCCTGATTGCCATGGACCTAGGTGTTGGACACACCTGCGGCATCCTGGACGACGGAATGGTGAACTGCTGGGGGAACAGCACGTTCTGCAATGGGGACGGCGCAACCTGCGCCAACACCACATCAGGTGGGAAATTGGGTGACGGTACTGAAACCAGCTCCACATACCCCCGGACCGTCGCCCTTCCTGCAGGGAGGACGGCGATATCGATAGACGCTGGCAACGATCACACCTGTGCTATTCTAGATGACAGCAGCGCTGTCTGCTGGGGCCTCAACGAACAGGGTCAGCTAGGTGACGGCACCACCACCAACAGCACAACTCCAGTGCACGTCTCAATGCCCGCAGGACTCGGAGTAGCCGAGATATCAGCGGGTTTGAAACACACCTGCGCAGTAGCGACAAACGGATCTGTCTACTGCTGGGGCCACCACGCAGAAGGCGCCTTGGGAATAGGCGAGGACGTCGATAGCGACGTTCCAGCTTACGTCGAACTAGGCCTCGGAAGGCACGCACTGATGAGCGAGCGGGACAATGACGACGACGGGATCGTCAACATCTTCGACGCATACCCGGAAGGGTGTCCCGCTGGGTATTATGCAAGTGGGTGGACCTGCTTGGAAGCAGATCCGGGACACTACGCAGACGGAGTCCATCCCTACGAGCAATTCCCCTGTGATCCAGGGACATTCCAGCCAAGCATCGGCCAGACATATTGCATAGATGTCAGCCCCGGCCATTTCGTCGAAGATGCAGCCTCGACAATACAGAACCCATGCGATGCCGGCAGCTATCAGCCAGACTCAGGCCAGACCTCATGCATCCTAGCCGAGCCAGGGAACTTCGTGTCGGATTCAGCCTCGATTCGTCAGACACAGTGCTCCTCCGGGACATACCAAAATGCATCAGGAGCCTCAACATGCATCGATGCGAGCCCAGGTCACTACGTGGACACCTTCGAGGCTGCAGAACAGTCCGCATGCCCATCTGGTTCATACCAGATGCTGACAGGAGCCACTTCCTGCTTCCAAGCAGGACCCGGTTTCTATGTGCCATCAGAGGGTTCTGATTCACAACTGCAATGCGACTCGGGCACATATTCCTCCGAGCAAGGACAAGCAATCTGCACCGATGCTTCACCCGGCTTCTTCGTTGATGGCATGCAACAGACTTCCCAGTCCCCCTGTCAGCCTGGACAATTCCAGGACTCGGCCGGCCAGGAATCCTGCTTGGACACAGATCCCGGATACTTCACAGAAACAGAGGGTTCGGCCGACCAGGATCCATGCCAAGCCGGGAGCTATCAGCCGGATTCTGGGCAGAACTCGTGTATCCTCACCGATCCGGGATACTATTCTACTGCAGGGGCAGCATCACAGACCCAATGCGCCAATGGGACCTACTCATCCGAACCCGGGCAGGCTTCTTGCACTCTCGCTGAGCCGGGGTACTACGTCGACTTGGACGGAGCCACGGGGGCAACTCCCTGTCCACCTGGACAGTTCCAGTCAGCAACCGGGTCCTCAGGATGCGAGACCCCACCACCGGGACAAGTTGCTAGCCCAGACGGATCGACAACATCCGCCTGCCCTGAAGGGAAGTACCAACCAGGGGGCCAAACCAACTGCATCGCGGCCTCCCCTGGGAACTACGTGAACCAGTCCGGGGCATCGTCGCAGACTCAGTGTGAAGCAGGTACCTTCCAATCCCAACCCGGTCAATCGTCATGCGAAACCGCAACTCCCGGAAACTACGTCGATTCAATGGGCTCAACCAGCCAGACTCCCTGCCCTAAGGGGAAGTACCAGTCTTTCGGAGGACAGGACTCCTGCCTCTCTGCTTCACCAGGGAATCACGTACCTGAGGAGGGGGCCATGTCACAGACAACCTGCAAGGCAGGAAGCTACCAGCCAGGAGAGGGTGCAGAAACGTGCGTGCCTGCAGACCCTGGGAACTTCGTCCCGTCTTCAGCTGCGATATCCCAAAACCCCTGCCAACCAGGGACATACCAATCAGACGAGGGCAGGATTGCATGCCTCCCAGCGGATCCGGACAACTACGTCTCAGAGGCGGGCGCAACCGAACAAAAGGCGTGTCCTTCCGGGACCAATCAGGAACTCAGCGGCCAGTCCGGGTGCGTTGACATCGAGAGGCCGATATGGATGACCATTCTGATGTTCGGAGTCCCATCAATCGTACTCGGAACCATGGCTATCCTCTACATAGCAAACAAGAAGAAAACCAGCGGTGGGGGGCGTGGTAAGGCATACATGTACTCAGAGGACATGAGGAAGTAGCCCCAACTAATGCACACCAGTTATGTGAAACGCCCCTCCAGCAAGTCCCATGAGGGACTATCCCCGGGACCGAGTAGACTTGCGTAGTGACACGGTAACCCAACCAACACAGCCAATGAGAGAGGCGATGTCAAGGGCCGCAGTCGGGGATGATGTCTGGGGGGACGATCCCACAGTGATACAACTTCAGGAAATGGTCGCCGGGATGCTGGGGAAGGATGCATCCCTCTTCGTCCCCTCGGGGACCATGTCGAACAACATTGCAATAAAATCCCAAACAAACCATGGAGATGAGATAGTCACCCATCGCAAGAGCCACATCTACCTATGGGAATCAGGCGCGTATGCATCTCTAGCCGGTTGCTCCATCTCGTTAGTAGACGGAGACTGGGGGCAGATGTCACCTGAGGGCGTCCAAGCAGCGATTAGGAAGACTGCCGGAAGCAACTCCCATTTCCCCGATTGTAAATTGGTATGCGCGGAGAACACTGCCAACGTCGGAGGCGGGTCGATTTACCAGCAGGAAACTCTGGACGGGATATGCAAAGTAGCCCATGAGAACGATTGCCGAACTCATTTAGATGGTGCACGGCTGTTCAATGCCGTGATTGGTAGTGGCACGGACCCTGCTCGGATGGTCAGGGATTTCGACACCATCTCCGTTTGCCTGTCCAAGGGCCTAGGCGCACCAGTCGGTTCGGTTCTAGTCGGAGATCGAGAAACAATCTCCCGAGCTCACCGGTGGAGGAAAACCTTCGGAGGCGGGATGAGGCAGTCAGGAATACTCGCTGCTGCAGGGATTTATGCCTTGGAGAACAACATAGAACGACTATCGGAGGACCACATCCGAGCATCCAGGCTCGCAGAGGCTATCAGCAGAATGAGATCTTTCTCTGTCGAACTGGAGGCAGTCCAATCCAACATGATCTACGTGCAATGCGACGAAGGTAGCGCGACGAAGGTGGCCAGCAGGCTGGCTAGCCGTGGTGTGGACGTGAGCGAGGAAACAGACTCCATAGTCAGGGCTGTAACGCATCTCCACATCACTGATGAGGACATCGACAGGGCCATAGAGGCCTTCGAAGCCTCACAATGACCCGTAAGCGTTCAATAACCCGTCCATCTCGAGTCGGCCGTGAGGCGTCTAGTGGCAGTCCTCCTGACTGCGATCATCCTATTGCCGATTCAGGCTTCAGCGAGCAGTGGCAGCCTCTGGGATGAAGCCCAGGTATTCGACGATAAGGGGACATCGGGAGGCACAATTGGTGGAATTTCCATTGGCTTGAACAACACCACGACCGATGAATCGGCAATCCTTTCTGTAATTCAAATGCCCATGGTCGTCGAGGTCTACACAGCCACTTGGTGCACTAATTGCGTCAAGACGGAAAGGGCCTTGGATGAGGCGGTCGAAACCCTCGGAATGAATGGTGAGGTTACAAGGATACACTACCACAGATTCCTCTACGAGACCAGGGACCCATTCGGAAGCAACTCCACCGATTCACGTTGGGTTGAAACATATGGAAACGGCTCACTACTATCCACCGAGAGGTCTTACCAGTCATCTGACGGGAGGACCATCCAAGTTACCGGAACCGAAAGATCCGCACCATCCAATGTGTTCGATGGCGAGAGGATGTACACGGGCATCAGCACTAAGTCAAACAGCCTGCTCACCGACTATTCGACCGCACTTGCACTCGGATCAAACCATCCTTTCGGAGATAACGGGACACTGTCCCTGTCCATTAGACAGGATACCGCCAATCCCGATCTTTTCTCCTTCCAGTGGGACATCGACCTATGGTCCGAGGTGGAAGAATGGGGAGCAAGCAGCTGGTTGATGTTCGTTGAGAAAACTGCACACTTCCCAGAGGGAAGCAACGGCAAGGAAAACTACAGCCATGTCCTCCATGAGGCAGTCAAAATTGGATCACAGACCACATCCTCGATACTCCTGGATCCACCCAGCCCCTGGGATGGAGATGACATGTCCGTTATCCTGGTGGTGGATTGGACAACTCACAGCGCCTCCAATGGCGGAAACTCCCTCCCTGCTCCAGCATTATCCACGCTGCTATGCATGCTCGCTGCTCTGGTACCAAGGCGCTACAGGGATTCCGAGACATCGCAATGAGCACCAACAGTTGGGTTGAATAACCACCCCCGAGCATGGACAATGCTCGGGGG
>CETI01043327.1_pt1 | contig 17324 bp, 19 predicted proteins | sample 361441 | NCBI WGS metagenome assembly CETI01 (sample SAMEA2622478, study PRJEB7988) | marine metagenome | biome: marine biome (ENVO:00000447); feature: deep chlorophyll maximum layer (ENVO:xxxxxxxx); material: "saline water (ENVO:00002010), including plankton (ENVO:xxxxxxxx)" | depth 90 m | reverse complement strand
CCATCTCATTGTTCTGGAAGACAAAGATTTTTATCTTTCCCAAGTGGACACACTGGAATAGCATTTGCTTTAGCGATAGCCCTATATATGGAGATGAATCATTCATCAGATCCAAAATTCTTTGATGTTCGTATTAAAAATGAGAAAAGCAGAAAATTAATATCTTTTCTTGGGTTTTTTGTAGCATTTTTCATATCTATTCATAGAATTAGTAAGGGATATCACTTCCTATCGGATACGATAGTTGGAGCAATTTTAGGTGGGTCCATTGGATATATAACATGGAAAATCATGGAAAAATATAAGCAAGGTTATAACGAATATTGTGAAGACAACAATGATGAGTGTACGGAAGAGATAGATAATTTTATGTCAAAATTCAAATTATTATCTAAAAGTAAAAAAGCTAGACGACTTGAGTTTATTGGTAAAATGATTTTGCTTATTCCAGTCATCTTTCTATTATTCAAATTCTTTTTGAAAGATTTCTGGAATTTAACTGCAGTTAAACACTGAAAACAATATAACTATATTTCTCTAATAATTACTATTATTAGAGAGAGACGAGATGTCTAATTATACTGACTCAATCCTTGAGGAAATCAGAGATAATATGAAAAAATTAAAATTGTCTAAAGTAGCGATTGATAATCAAGAAAAATCTGACTCTAAATCTGAAATTAGTTTAACAAATGGAGTTCCTAAAAAGGATGAATCTGGAAAAATGGTTTGGAATGAAAATGATTTACGAAATGCGAAATCAGTTAAAGAAAGCATGGATTCAGTTCACGGATTTTGTGGATTAATGGCAGGTTTTCAAGGCTTTATAATTAATGAATATGTTCGAATGGAGAAAAAACCAAATGAATATGAAGAATTATCAAGTATATTCAAGTGGGGCTTATTTTTATTGATTGTAAGTTTTATTCTAAATATTGGTGCTGCGATTGCATCATTCTTATGGAGTGTCTTCTTAAGAGAAGGTCATTATAGGCTTTGGTTTATGAAAGTCGTTGGAAGATTGGTTAAACTTATGGCAACAATCGCGGTATTGAGTTTTTGTGTTGGGGTATTGTTATTTATTGAGACTATTGGATTAGGTGAGGAAATGTTAATTCCAATTTATACGTGTTCTGGAGTGTTTTTTACAATAATTATGTCAGTTTTCCTGTATACAATGATAATTGTTGCAATGATTGATACTCCTGATATGTATTATTCAGTAATGGATAGTGTAAATTAATGGTGTAAGAGACTTAAAACGCCCTTTTTGAGTAATCCTTTTTTCGTATTATAACCATTACAGGCAACGATTCTATTTTTGAAGCGGTAAGGTTCTTGTAATATATTTCTGGTTGGTAGGATAGTTTGAACTATAATATCTGCAAGATTATCTACGCCAATTAAACCAGGTGGTTTTGTTATTTTGTCTGAGAGTTTAACGTATTCGTATTCTTTGTCTTTAATAGCGCCGGGTCTTAAAATTGTGTAGGATAATCCAGATGATATGATATCACTTTCTGAATTTTTATGCCAAAAGATATTATCGGAATATAGTGAATTGAATAATAGGGGTATTGGATGAGAGTCGGAAAATGCAGTAGCGAGTCCAGTTACTCTAACAATTTTATCGATATTATTTTCTTTACAAGATGTAATTATGTTTTTCATACCTATAAAATTGACATAATACGGATGATTTTTGTCTTCAATTTTGTTATGAAGATCAAAAAATTTAAGTTTATGAAGTGGATTACTACGTCTATATACACCGTGTAGATTAACTGATACCGAGCATCCTTTCATTATATGTCCAAGTGTAGTAGTATCAAGTATATCACCTTTAACTAAATGAACGTCATCAATATTACCAAATAATTGCTCTGCTTTATCATAATCCCGAATAAGACATCGTGTTTTTATACCTTTACTTGCAAGTTTTTCTACAACTCTTTTACCAACTTTAGAAGTTGCACCGGTGATGAAGACGGGTTGTTCAAATGAGAACGAGTATGAAAAAACAACAAAAAAAAGACTTAGGTAAATATTTCTAAGCATGAACTACTATATTTAAGTTCTCCTTAATTACCTATCGGGATAACTATAGTTTGAGAATATAAAAGATTAGTTGTAGAATCATTGGTATCTTCTAATATTTTATTATTTTCAACAGAAATAACCTGAAGATATTTTACAGTTTGTTTTTCAAGATTACTGTAATCACAATGAGTGGATATAGAATAGTCAAATCCCTTAATTTGAGGTATCATCTTTGTAAGTTCATTGTTAATTAGGAGATATGATAGGTTTAAGAGAGTATTCTTATCATTTTTTAGTAATTAACTATTGTAAATGTGAATGCGAAAACACTAAGCAATAGTTGGTTAAATCCGGATTGGATAGGCCATATGTATGTTTGTATTTCACGACAACATAGTTGGGGATAATTTCTACAAAACCATCTTGTAGAACAATAAGATGTTTCGTTATATTCGGTATAGATGATATTTATAAAGGATTGAGTAACAAAAGCGATAACTATAGAGCTTAGGAAGAATACAATATATGACAATTGCCAATATAACACAAATATAACGATACGAGTTAATTTTTTTCGTAATCGGCGAAAATATTTGTTTAAAATTTTAAGCGATATAGAGGCATTGAATGGGTAGCGTACAATAGTATATGATAGGGTGGATGATATAAGTATCAATGTAATAAGAAATAGATAATTTTGAGTGAGTGCTTGTAGACTATGTTTCATAGTTAAGGTATGTATGGTTTTAGTAAAAGAAGGAGAACATAATCATTTTTTAAGGTAAGAAGAAAGTAGATATAATAAATTATGGATAATCGTTTGAATGAAACTCTATTAGATTCAGATAAAGTATCTTTCAAATATAGCGATATGGGTAAGCATCTTGGTAATATGGACAAATATTTGGTGGATGATGATAATAATAAGGGTGAAAGGTTAGAATCGATTGATGAGATATGTGGTAATGTTGGAGTAAATCAGAGCCAAAATTATAGTAGATTATGTCCCTGTATTTTACAATGAGGATAAGACTTATGTAACATAAGATTATTTTATAATTGGAGATGTTCTCTAACAAAAAGTTTAATAACAAATTCTAATCCGTGTTCTTCTATCATTTTTTGTGTTGCTTTAATTTTTTCAACATCAAATGAGCTTGGTCTAAAGAAGCGGTATACTTGTGTGTGTAGTGGCATATTCCAATTGATTGGCATTAAAGAGTTTTTAATTTCGGCGTTTTTGAGAGTTTCAGGTTTAAAGATGTGTAGAGATCCATTGTTGAATCCGATTAATGTATCAGAAAGTTGGTATTTTTCTCCAGGGTTCAAAACGGTGGTGGTTTTATCACCTAGATTGACAGATGCACCTGAACCAGAACCGGTCAATGAGATAATATCTGTAACACCTTTACTTGAGTCTTTAGCCTCTGGGAATAAAAGACTAATAGTATCAAGTTCACCTATTTCACAATATTTGGTTCGCATTTCTCTACTTTCTTCTGTAAGTTCAAGAAGGTATTCTCTATCAACAAAATATTTAACGACAACATTTTCATATAGAGTGGAGATATATTCAATATGTTCATTCAGAACATTAGAGTTGGGTTGTTTAGATTTAACATTAGCTGTGTTATTATCATCAGGACAAGTGTTGCAATTAGATGAGTTTTGGCTATTAGAAGTATCCTTTTTTTTAGAGGAAGTTTTCTGTTTAGTTGTAGTCGTTTTGCTATCATTGATATTTAAGATGACACTAAAGACTTTATTCCATGCCTTTGTTAGCTTTGTTTTTTGGCTCATTTTTGGACTTGGTTTTCCGACAGTGACGAAATAAAATAAATCAGTAAGTTGAGCTTCCATTACCAATAATGTGATATTTTTTTATGAAATATAAGGGGGTATATCTCGTGTAAAATATTGATGAATTTAAAAAGCTTGTTTTTAGTATGAATATCAATGAACATTATTTCAAAACAAGTCCAGAAGATAGGAGTTTAAATACTGTAGAAAATGATTCGATAACATCACATTATGTAGTTATAAACACGGTTAATCGTTCTTATGAAAAGGAGAGTATGTGGAGATTAAGAATAAAATTTGGCATAGAGGGGAATAAATTAATGACATTACCAATTTATGCGAATGATCCAACTTTTCCTTCTGGTCATACTGTAAATGGGATTTCATATTATCCATGGTCATTAAATGAAGATGCGAAAAGTGGGAGAGATATGATAGTTGGTTTTAAAAGTGTGATGTATTCTGGGGAGTCAGGTTGTATTATATCTCAACGTATGCGAGATATAATCAAGATCGATTATATACGTATAGAGTTACCACGAGTTTTAATAGAGTCTATTCCAAATTTCAACCATATATTGAATATTAGTATTGATGAGTTATCTGGATTTAGTAATACATATATACCAAACAATGATGATATTAGTTTTGTAACAACTTTAACGGAGACTACACCAAGTTCATTGGTATATACATCATATGCGAATATGTATTTCAAATCTTCAATAAATTTACAGTCCTTAAGTTTAAATGTAACAAATGCACTATGTAATCTTGGAGATTTTGATAGTTTATCGATATGTCATATTAGAATAAATAATATGGGGCGATTAGAAATTATAACAGATGATATTCCAGAATCTTTCAATAAAACACATAGAGTATTATTACCGAATATAAATCTTACATCTGAAACGGCGAATTCGAATATGGAGTATGAACATACGTGTACAGTAATTGATGGATATATACGTGATGCAACTGTAGTAGTACGCGAATTAAATGGGAATATTATATGTAAGTTAAAATCAGATTCTGGCGGGATATGTATACCGAAATTCAAAAATGGTTCGAAGGTGCTTATATTTAGTGCGAATGGTGGTATCGATATTTCGTACAATAAACAGAATGTTATAGAGTTTAGGTCTATATATCTGCCATCTTCTTCAATAAATGAACCATTAAATATAACGCCATTAACAACGCTTGTAACAGATTATGTGGTGTATATAGAAAGAAATAATAGAGAGATTTCTCAAAAGTTTGTATTAGATGTTTATAGAAATTTCCAGAATATTTTATCTGTAGAGGGAATAAACAGTGATTATATTGCAACAAATAATATTAGGGCGGCTGTGATATCTTATAGAATAGTATCAATAATAAAGGTAGCAAATACATTATTGAAAAGTTTTACAGATTATATGCCAAATAGTTCATATGTAACAACAAAATTAGCTTTAAAAATTTTGGACAAAAGTTTTGATATGCTTAACTCAGATATATTAGAGGAATTTCTTGATATGCTTATAAATGAACAAAAAGGGCACCATAACTTGAAAGATTATAGAAAGATAAAGAAGAGTGTGACAGATTCTCTGATAAATCATATGTGTTTTGATAAAGAGGAGTTGTCTTTTGAGTTATTGGGAAAGGCATCTTTGGTATTACATAATGATTTAGAGAAAAAGAGTGGTAAGATTGTATTATTTGATGAAAAAATTAAAAGTTATGATGAGATTGTAGATATAAGAAGACAGATAGATCCTGAAAGTGGAGATATAATTCCCGATTTGCCGGTAATGGAGGTAAGATTGGAATTATCAGATAATATGTCAGATGTTTTAAAATATAATATTGAACGTGTAAGGACGATATTGAGTTCTATAATAACAAGTTATTTGCCAATGATAGAGGAAAAAGCGCAATCAACTATAAAGATAGAGGAAAAAGAGTTTGATAAAATGTATGGTATAAGTAGATCGTATTGGAATGATAGAAGGATTGAAATCAATTCATTATTTATGAATAACAAGATAGATGGTAGGTTTAGTTTAAATGGAGTAGAATGTCATTTGTATACAATAATATTATTACGCGAAATATTGAATATACTAGGTTATAATAAATTAGAGTGTAAATTTGAGAATGAAATAATGGGTTTTAGTCTAAATCAGTATTCAAGATTAAGTTTTGATACTTTAGAGTGTTTAGAAAATATGGGTTATATTGTGAATTATGATTCGGTGTTTTTGAAGGATACTGATATTATTGATGATATAAAATTAAAGGGGTTAAGTCTAAGATTTTTGAATGAGAGATATGAGAATGAAATAAGAGTTTCTCGAGGTGATAAAAGGATTTATGTGGGTGATAGTGATTCTGTTTTAGATTTTGGTAAAAATAAGCCTATAGAGTGTGTAGAAGTAGTAAAAAATACACCTATATATGATTTGCGCGATAAATGTTCAATAAATAGTTTGGATCTTTTATGTGAAAAAGAGAGTATAACTATAAAATTGTTGATTGAGTCAAGTATAGGTGGAACAGTATATTTACAGCCTCGGTTAACATTAGACAATATATTTCAGGAGTCGAAAGAGCCTATAAGAAAGAAGGTAAGGAATGGTTTAAACAATATTGTGAGTTTAGAATTTAGGAATAATATAGATTTGATAAAAAATGGGACTCATAAATTGAAGGTAGAAATTGAGTTTTACTTTGGATCTTTTAGTACACATAAGGTAACTTTGGTGAATACATATTTGATAAAGAATGCAATAGAATGGATGAATCTTCCTATATTAGAATTTAGAAATTCAATAAGTGGTTTAGAAGAGTTAGAGAGATTAGAAGAGTCCCCCTTATATAATGAGAATAGAGCTTATTCAGAGCCAGTATTAATTGAAGAGCAAACAGAAGCAATAGATGGAAATGGGGATATAGTGGCGAATGATAGTAATAATTTGCCAGAAAGTTTTTCAAAAAATATATTAAAGGTGGTTTATAGTGGAGCGAATGCCTATTTATTAAAACACAATGGGTTTATCATAGTGGATAATGGAGGAGTGGAGATAAGTAGTGTTACAAATTTGGCCCGGTCTTATGATCTGATTGTCGGCGGAACAAGTGTATTTGTTCTATGTGATAATGGCGTTCATGCGTATAATATAGCTGATGGAACTTTAAGGGTAAGCTATACAAGTAATATTGGCAAATGTTGGTGTGGAACATATTCCGATGTTAGTAATACATTAATTATATTCATGGATTATTATCAATATGAGGCTGGAGAGATACGTGTATTAGATATAGATATTGATAATAGTGGAAGTATGACTATAATGGAAGTAAGTAGAATGAATATAGATAGAATAGATTTACCATATAGAGCAATTTGTAATACTGAGACAAAATTAGAGAAGGTATATCTGATAAATCGTCAAAAGAATTATCTAATGCAAATAGATTTTAAAGATCCAAATTTACCAGTAATTGAAGATAGTTATTCTTCTGATTTAATGAAAGAACCTCGTTCGCTTGTTTATATTGAGTCGAAGAATCTACTAATAGTTGGATGCTATATATCAAAAATGGTGTTAGTGTTCAAAACTGATTTATCGTATTCGGTACCATTATTAATAAGAGCGATTGGTATGATAAATAAGCCAAGTGATATGACATATTACGCGGATGGTTTATCTTTAGATCTTTATGTTTGTACGAATGAAAAGAGTAATAAATCAATAGATAAGATAAGGTTGTATGATAACGAGGGTGATTTACAGGTATTTAATCAACCGATAATGTATAGATTGAATAAAGAGATAGGATATAATAGCATATATTATGATGGGAATGATAATATAATATGTATTTCTTATGGGAGTGGGGGTGTAAGTGGGGTGATTGATAAGTATGATAGTGATGATTTTGATTCATCAAATGTGGGTTTTCCATATATATCGGAGATAGATTGTAGCGGAAAAGAATATGAGATATATTCTATAAATAGGGATATAAGTGGATATCACATATTGGAGTTGGATAAAATGTACGATGATAGTAATATAAATTTAGAGATAGATGGTAAGAATCGTAGGGTATTGAATAAAGATTTACAGATAACATATACAATAAATATGACAAGTCAAATTTTGCTTGATAAAAAAATATAAATAAGAGTATGCTTGAGAGTAAGTGGTTTGGTGCTCTATTTACATTAATAATAAATATGGGTTCAGGATATGTACTTGGTGATGTTCAGAGACTAGTAAGTGGTATGTTTTCATTAAAGTTGATGAAATGGTTTGTTGTATTTGCGATATTGTTTGCTTCAACACAGGATTTTGTAGTAGCACTCTGTACATCAATATTATTTGCGGTAATAGTGTGGGGTTTATGTGATGTAAAGAGTGAAGTATCTTTATTACGTGTTAGAAAGATTCTAAGAAAAAAATTATTAGATATAGATGAAAGTTAAAAAAAAGTCAAATAGATAGGTATAAAATTTTTAAAGTTACCATAAAAGTGTAATGTAGCAGAGTTATCAAAGAAGAAGGGTATATTAGGGTTATTTAATATATTCCATGGTACTTTTGTGATTTGATATTTGGGGAGTATGTGTTTAATAAATGCTGGTTGTTCATAACAGGGGTGTATTGCGAAAGGCATATTAGATTTCCATTGGTTTGTGTTATGATCTAACCACCAAAATGAATGATATTTATTATAGTAGAGTTGTAACCATTCTTCAGTAATTTTGCGACCAATATGATTATTTCGAACAAACCAGACTCCAGCACAGAAGTGTGAGAAGGGATTATCGCCACTCATAAGAAATGTATCTGTAGATTGAATAAGAGAAATAAGTTTTTTGGGGTTATGTATAACAGCATCAGAGTCAAGCCATAAAATCCCGTCAAATTGTTCTAATAGTTGATTTGTAAGTTTAACTTTTACCCAATATTGTGAGATAGTGTTATCATCCTTAGCTCTAATATATTTAAAATCCTGTATATTTTTACAGATCGATTTATTTTTATCCATTAAGTTTTCAAGAAATTGTTGGTGTCTATTGTCATATTGTAAAACACAAATTACCATTGGTTTCTTTTATTTGAATGCGCTTTATATTAAGTAAGAATTACAATATTAAGATAATGAGATTGTATATATTTGTAACGTTAATGGGATTATGTTCTTCTCTTATGGCTCCGACCAGAATGAAAAGGGATCCTTTATCAAACAAAATAATTATGAATGATACTCCCTCAAATTTGATTTTGTTGAGTAGTAAAAGTGTAACAGAAGGTTTAAGTGATAGTGATAGCGATAGTGAGCAAAAGAGGATGGAAAGAAATCGTAGGAGGGGTCGAATTTGGACAATATCTGATTTGTATAAAAATGTAGAGGATAAGAAGGTATCATTAGCTGTATTTTCGGAAGATAACGATAGTAATAAGGTGAGCGTATTAGATATTAATGGGGAAGAGCATTCTGTGAATTTACTAAAAGCAGATTTACCAACATTAGTAGATTTATTTCGTAAGAATGATGTACGTTTTGCGGTAAGATCAAATGGTTCTAATGGACTATCGGGTTTTTTGTCAGGTGTAGGAAATATTTTTATTCCGGCTCTGTTATTATCTTTTATCTTTTTTAGTTTTAGAAATAATGGAATAAATGGGATGGGTTCGGGTGGGGGACCTTTTGGAAATATGCAGAATGTGGGTAATCTAAATGTAGAGACAAATACTGGAGTGTCTTTTACAGATGTTGCTGGTTGTGATGAATCAAAGCTTGAGTTAATGGAGATTGTAGATTTTTTGAAATATCCTAAGAATTTTACGGATATTGGAGCGGTATCTCCACGTGGTGTATTATTAGAGGGTCCACCAGGAACTGGTAAGACGTTGCTTGCAAGAGCTGTTGCTGGGGAGGCAGGAGTATCATTTCTTTCTACAACTGGTTCAGAATTTGTGGAGGTGTATGTGGGTGTTGGTGCAAGTCGTGTAAGAAAGATGTTTAAAGATGCGAAAAAGAATGCGCCATGTATAATATTCATAGATGAGATTGATTCGATTGGTAGAAGTCGTTCAGGTGGAGGTCCTGGTGCGAATGATGAGCGTGACCAGACATTAAACCAGATATTATCGGAGATGGATGGATTTTCGGGGAACACAGGAATAATCGTATTAGCTGCTACAAATAGACCGGATATTTTGGATTCAGCGTTACTTCGTCCAGGAAGATTTGATAGGCGTGTGCCAGTTGGGTTACCTTCAAAAGCGGGTAGATATGAGATTTTGAAGGTTCATTCTCGGGACAAACCTTTAGCTGACAATGTTCATTTGGATGAGATAGCGGCAAGAACGATTGGTTTTTCGGGAGCGTCTTTAAAAAATTTGATGAATGAAGCGGCAATTGTAGCAGTAAGAAATGGTAAGAAAATGATAGGTTATGATGAGATAGATTATGCGATAGATAGGATAACCGTAGGAATACAGAAGCCGATTGGTCCAAATGTACGAAAGGAGTTAGTAGCGTATCATGAGGCAGGACATGCGGTTATGGCGGCATTAACTCCTGGTTATGATAGTGTAACGAAAGTAACAATAGTACCACGTACTAATGGAGCGGGTGGATTTACACTATTTACTCCATCCGAAGAAAGAATGGAGAGTGGTTTGTATAGTCAAAATTACTTAAAATCGCAATTAGCGGTTGCACTTGGTGGGCGTGTAGCTGAAGAATTAATTTATGGAGAAGAAGAGATAACAACAGGAGCATCAGGGGATTTACAGAATGTACGTGATTTAGCAAGACGCATGGTAACTCAATGGGGTTTTAGAAATAATACAGGTTTGGATGATTTTCCAATAGCATGGGATCCAAGTGAGCCTTTGGGTTATGGTGTGCCATCTCTTTTATCTTCAGAAACAGAAAATGAAATAGATTATGAGATACAGATGATTGTAAAACAAGCATATGATATTTGTAAAGATACTTTGATAAAAAATATCAAACTATTGGAAGATGTTAAGGAGGCTTTAATTGAACATGAAACAATAACTGGAAAAGATGTAGACGATATTATAAAAAAATATAGAGAGACTAAGTAATGGACACAAGTTTAAAAGAAGTTATTGGTATAATAATAAAATGTATAGTACTTGTGTTAGTTATATCTATATTAATTATATTGTTCAAAAGAATATATCATGAGAGTTATATGAATAAAGAGGATAAAAAACAAAGGGTTAAAAAGAGAAATGAATATGGTGATGAAACTTTTAAACTGGGTGAAGAGTTTAAAAAACCAGTATTATTGGGAGATATAGTAAAGATGTTTACTATGAATTATAAAATAAGAGAGGAGGAGATAGATAGATGATTAGGTTTTTAGGTGTGTTGTAGGGTATGAATTATAAATTAATTTGTTGTTTCCATTTTTGTGAAATATCCTGCCAATTAATTTCTTTACCATACATATCATTCCTGATTGATTGTATTTTATTGTCATCTTTTAAAATTTCAATAATTTTAATACCGACATTTTTCATATCTTCTGGCTTATCTGGGTCACCAGGAAGATGTATTCCGTTACGTTCAGAGAAGACGTTATAGTCGCTCAATATTGGTATACATCCTGCACAAGTACTTTCCCGAATAGAAATACAATCAGTTTCTGCAGCGGTTTTTGAAAAGTATAGATGAAATGAAGATGTATGTTTTTCTTTAATAATGGTGTCAAGATTTTGCCTTCCGTGGTCATAAACACCTGGCTGATTTAAAAGTTGTTTCATATGTTCTTTAAATTGTTTATCACGTACGTCTTTCATTCCATAATAAATGTGAAATGAAGCCTTTGGTTCATGATACTTTATAAATGGCCATAAAAATGCAAGTATCTGAGCAAGCCCTCTTGTATAACAAGATGTCCAACAAAAACGGAATTGGTCTCTTTCAATATTGGTATTTGGTAGGTAAAAGTCTGAGACTCTAACTCCATTTGGTATAACGATTAACTTTTGTAAAATTTGGTCAGAATGAGTGTTATTATTATGTTTGATGGCATCTTTATGAAAATTACTTCTTGCTATAAATTTGGTAACTTTGTCAATATTGTTGAGACAAGTTGGATGTAATGGGACGATATCATGAATATCAACAATAATTTGTTTAGCTTTAACTGGCCAAGATAATAATGGGTGAGTTCCATAATTTCTCCAGAGGATGAGGGTATTATACTCTGTTGAACATTTAAAATCCATATAGTGAACATAATTACCGTTAGAAGTATCTCGATTTGTTAGTTCAATAGTGATTGGGTTAAAATCTCCATATACACAAACAGATAGACCAAGACTGGTCCAGTATTCTACAAGATATTTGACTGCTTGTTCTGAACCTCCTAGATTAGTGTCGTAAGGGGACCATTGATTGCCATTTGTGCCTAAATAATAAACGACATCGTATTCTGATTGTGTTGTATTACTGATTTGTAATATAGTGTTATATTTATCGATAAATTTTTGAGGAATAAAATGAGTATTATTATTACTAATTTTTCGAATGTTTTGATTATCTGTCTTAGACCATTCGGAATGAACGATTAGTTGTCTTTTATTGTATGTATTGTTTGAATGAATAAGTTGTACAACTGTTTTTTTGGGATCTAATTGGATTAAGTCTACTTTGTAATCATTAAGAAATGATCTTTCTTCAGCGTGTTTTTTGGTCGAATCATATTTAGCACCATAATCTAGAAATTGTCTTTTGTATGCAAGAGAGTTATTAACAGTATGATTGTTGGCGAATTTTCGGAATTGATATATAGCCTTAATATCAGTTTCATAAGCGATATGGTTTGAACATCCGGCGGCAAAATAACGATTATTCCTAAGAGATATAACAGCAGTTTCAACGCGTGTTGGAGGATAGTAATCATCATCATCCATACAAACAAGATAATCAGAAGTAGCGATATGATTAGTAATATTTCGCAAATATCCAATATTTTCATAGTTATCTTGATTTGTTTGAATTTCCCAGCCTTTTTCAATTACTAATGAGTGTGTAATATGTACAGCATCAATAGTAATATTTTGTAATTGTGTGTATTCACGAATGATAGTTTGAATAGTATTGTTCATATCATTTTGGGACCATGATTTATCAGCTGAAACAATAACCCATTGTTTTATTCTGGATAAGTATGTTTGTTCTATAATACAATTGGCTAATACAGATAAAAATTTGTTTCTGGAAAGTACAGTTGGAGTTAATATACTAACGGTTTCCTTTTCTATCATCATAGAATCTCGTTTTCTTTTTTCATCTCTTTTACCTTTCTTACCCATAATTCATTATTGAGTGTTTGTTTTATATAGATACAAAATAAATCTAAACAAATATATGGAGGCAACAGTATCTACTGCATTTATTTACGCAATATTAGGCGGTGTATTATCAGTATTTAGTTTGATTTATTACCAAAAGACGAAAGATCCAGAATTTAAAAGGAAACCGATATATTATGCTGGAATATTTTTCATTGTGGCGAATATAATATATTATATGTATTTACCAAATGATATAACTGGACAACTAAAAGTAAAGAATGTATTTTCTCCGAATGTGTTAGAAATGAAAACAGGACAACCAACTTTCTAAGGATTTTTTCACCCTGTACGGTAACTTATAATCTTCATTAAAGCTAATGATTGCAGTCTTATTATTATTAGTAATAGTTGTACTGTTATGTTTAGGTTTTTACGGATATATATATTATATTAAAGAATTAAAAGGGCGATTAGAATCAAATAAGGGATGTCCTGCATGTCCTGCTTGTCCTGATTGTCCTGCATGTAATGTAAAATGTCCGGTATGCCCATCATATCCTGCTTGTCCAGATGCATCTGTAAGTAAATCATCTATAGCGGGAGCATCGAAGGAAAATGAGAAATATGAACGAGTGAATAGAGTAACAGAGGCACCGGTAGGTATTCGTGAAAATGATTTAGATGGAGGTTTTAACTTATGGTTAAAAAACTGTAATGATGTGTGTAAAATATGTAAGGGGAGAGGTTATGGTAATTGTGATGGGGTTTGTTCAAATTGTAGCAAAGAATATTATGATGGATTAAGTTAAAAATCTAAATAAATTGTATTTAAGTAGAATAAGATGAAAGTACGGAATGTAATACTACTTAGTGTATTAGTATATATAATATTGTTCGTAAGATATCTGTTTCAGTTTCCTTCAAATGAAACAATATATATAGAGGATCAAAAAGTGAAAGTAATCAGAAATGATGATAGGATGACAATATATGAGTATCCACCTACAATAAAATATAAGGGGTCTATATTATCTGAGTTAAGATTACATCGTTGTTTTTATTCAAGACAATTTCATTGTACTGCTCCATCAAATATGCAAATACAAATTGTAGTATTTTCTCCTGAACAAACTAAGAATCTTTATTCGAATACGCACTTATTACGTTTATCGCAAACGAGTCCAATAAATGTAAATAGTCCTCAGTTGGATAAGTATCCAAGATTTAAATTCGCAGAATATGCGGAAGTACCTATAATAGGTGGGCAATCGTTTGTATTGCCTCGAGGATGGTGGATATTGATAAATAGTCCATCTCATATAAAAGTTAAAAGTTTCTGATATTTTAAACTTTCTTAGAGGAAAATCTGTATATGTATTACGGAATGGTAACTTTTAGTTTCAATTCATTTGGAAAAGTTAAATTATTAATATCAAGATTATCAAAATTAACAACGAATGCTCAATTATGTTTATTTCAGGACAAGTGTGAATTAATATACGGAAGTTCTCGAATAAAAACAGATGTGAGTATAGTAGATGGTGTTTTACCCGATGAGGGTGAATATTTTATGATAAATTTGGTGAATTTGCATCATATTATAAAGAATATTCCAGCAACAAGTCAGTTTATTTGTAAATGGGATCATAAAGATGTCTTAGAGATTTGTACAAAAGTTCCAATAAGGAACAATAAATGTAATAAGTCAATAAGATTACAGGTAAAACCATTAGAAATAAGAGATGAAGGGATATATTTCACAAATAAGTGTTATTATTCTTCTTCAAAAACAAGTGCTAATATACATCATTTAATTTGGATAATGGAGAAAGTATGTTCAAATTTTGAGGAAGTGTTATTATTATTTAATGATGATAAATTAAGGATAAAGGGTTATGAAAGCGAATATGAGTTTGAATCGGAGATAGTTTTAGACAATAAAATAGGTGATTTTTCTGTAAAAATAGATTCTGTTAAATTTCTACAAGAACTATGGTTATTAGAATGGAATAATTCATGTGTGTGTTTTTTTATAGAACCAAAAACTCTTGAGTTATATGCTATTTCAAAATCAGATAATGAAGAGGTTTTATTAATGCTCAGATAATAAGATTATATAATATATTGTATAATGAAGATTAAAGATCCGAAGATATGGGGTCCTCCTCTATGGGATATATTACATTATATAACATTCAATTACAATCCGAAAGATGCTAATAAGGTAGAGCGTATATTTACGTTTCATTTGCCAAATTTAATGCCATGTATTCATTGTAAGAATCATTATAAGGCGTATATAAGGGAAAATCCGATAAGGCTCCGAACTCGAGAGGAATTAAGTCGTTGGTTAGTAAAAATACATAATTTAACAAATAAACAGTTAGGAAAGAAACATATGAATTATCCGAATGTAGTATTAAAATATAGTAAACCTTACGCAAAGGAAAGAGTAAAAAATTCGTTTATAAAATGGACGAATATAATGCGTGACAATGTAGTATATGGTACACAAACATGTCAAAAAAGCTATAGTATATTTGTATCATATATATTCCGGTTAAGTTAAAGCATTTTCTTTTCAACAACCTTTAAAAGAATTTCATAAAGTTTTTTGAAGATTTTGCCTTCTTTTTTTTCACCGATCATTGGAATATCAACTGCATCATTGAGTTCTTCAAGAAATGCATCTTTAAAACCTTCAGTACCTAACATAGTAAGTAATTGTTTAACCATTTCTCTTCTTTCAGGGTCATCAACTTTGACATCAAGTTTAACGTTAACCATTTTAATAAATATAAGAACTAATATTAAATTGATATTTTAACGCAGTTAAGATTTTTGGAAGTATAAAATATTTTGTTCACGGTAACCTTTTCCATTAAGTGAGGTAGCTTTTTTTAATTCAAGTCCTTGACGACCCATATCATCAATGAATTTTTGAACATCTATTCTTTTAAGAGTATGTGTTTGAGTTCTTATTTTAGGTTTGTCTTTGAATTCAAATATTTCGTCAAAGAGTGCTTTATGTTTTTTAAGTTTAAAGTTTGCTTTGTAGATAAATTTTTTGAAATGCACAGTAGATTCTGTTATTCTATTTTTAACATATTTTTGTGGATCAATACCTCTAAATGGACTAGCAGCATCTAAAATGGGATCAAATTTTTCCATGTCAACAACATGAACTACAAACCATCCTTTTGGTTTTAGCCATTTACGTATATTTTTCATTAATTGTTTGCTATTAAGATAGTATATTGTAAAATAGTAACAAGTAATATGGGTAAATGAAGAACGTTCGAAGAGATCATCATTATCGACATTTTTTTGAATAAAACGGGGTTGATTATCAACATTACCGATACGTTTTTTGGTTTGTTCAAGCATAGCGGAAGACTTATCAATTCCGGTTAATTCTAATGAATCAATATTTTCATTTGTTAACCATCTCATATGATCACCGCCACCGCATCCAATATCTAATAGTTTTGGATTTGAATAATCAAATAGTTCTGTTTTTTCGATAAGATCTTTCACTTCAAATTTACTTCTATCGACAATCATATCAGAGATTAAGTTAGAATATACGGGAGCATAAAAATTATCATATGCTTCCTTAGCTCTAACTCTTTGAATAGGATTTTGAAAACTGTCAGTATAATATGTATTTTTTCTTTTCCATCTGACGGCAATGGTTACGATGATTAGAGTTGTAATAATTAAGAACCATATTTTCCGACCAAGTCCAGCAAGATATTGATTATTCAATATTACTACAGTCATTACTATATGAATGAATTTTATCTGATTAAAGTTGCGAATATGATATTGATGAAAGTTTGTTCATATTTTCAGGACCGGATGTAAGATTAACACTCGGAACGGGTTCATCAAAACTGATTGATTTTTCAGATTCACTATCATTTAATGATACAATATCAGCAGAATATGAATCTAATATATTGGTCTGATGAGCTCCTCCGGTAGTATTGTCTGGAATAGGAAGTTCTATTTCTTTAATCTCAACAGGTTTAGATTCTGGAGTAGGTGCTGATTCAGGAGTAGGTATTGATTCAGGAGTGGGGGGTGATGTTAGAGGTGGTGTAGAAACAGGTGTTAGAGGTGGTGTAGAAACAG
>CETI01013696.1_pt1 | contig 17385 bp, 9 predicted proteins | sample 361441 | NCBI WGS metagenome assembly CETI01 (sample SAMEA2622478, study PRJEB7988) | marine metagenome | biome: marine biome (ENVO:00000447); feature: deep chlorophyll maximum layer (ENVO:xxxxxxxx); material: "saline water (ENVO:00002010), including plankton (ENVO:xxxxxxxx)" | depth 90 m | reverse complement strand
TCGGATTCTTTGTAGAAGAAATCAATTCTGGCGAGATCTCGGCAGTTCAATAACTTAAATACTTTTATTGCAAGATTCTGGACCTCTAGTATTTCGTCATCTGCTAATGGCGCTGGTATCCGAAGAGTCGCTCCGTCGTCATATTTATCTTCGTAATCATAAAAATCTGCTCCGGGGGTAATCTCCCCCGGCACAGATGCTTTAGGCTCTTCGTCTTCGAGAATCGCTACTTCGATTTCTCTTCCGTTGACTGCCTCTTCAACTATTATCCAATCATCGTATTTTGCTGCCTCTAGCAATGGTGTCGTTAGATTTTTTCGATCAGTGACTTTTGAGATTCCGATAGAAGATCCCATATTCGCTGGCTTGACAAATAAGTCACCATCGAGATTTATCGAATGTTCATTTAGGTCGACTATCGAGCTCTTGTGGACACCTACCCATTTAGTTTGCGGTACGTTGTGTGCGTTTAGAAGTTCTTTACATTTTATTTTGTCCATACATAATGCTGAAGATAGAACTCCACTCCCAACGTACGCAATGTTGAAAAGTTCAAGAAATCCTTGCATTGTACCGTCTTCCCCATTGGGCCCATGAAGGATTGGAAAGACAATTAATTCCGTTGGATTAAATGCAGAAAGGTATTCAACGGGGTTTATTCGGGGCCCTTCAATTGGGAGAGGCTCATCAAGCCTCGATTGCTCCTGCGTTGAAAGGTCACGTTTAAACTCATACCAAAACCCAGATTTGTCAATAGCTACCAAATGAGTTTTGAATCTTTTGAGATCTATAGATTTAACAACATGAAGTGATGATGTGCGCGAGACCTCATGCTCCGGAGAATTACCTCCGTACAGGATTACTACTTCGAGTCGTTCCTTTGTATCGCCATCAGTTAAGCTCACGCCTTTAGCGTATCGCTTTCTGACAAAAGAAAAGATATGATCGCTGGCCATGCCTGTTTATCTTGCATGAGGAAGAGATGACCACCTTCAAAGATCTGCATTTGCGAATTTTTAATCAATCTATGCATCTCTAATAGATTCTTAACGGGTGCAATATCGTCATACTTCCCGCCAACAATCAATGTTTGGTTGGATATATTTTTCAAACTATTTACGCAGTCGTGCTTTGATCTAGCTTCAAGTTGGCGAGTTAACCCATCGGTTATCAAATTGGGGAATAGTCTTGTGTTTGTATGTAATGCATCTTTGACCATGTTGAGGATGGGGAGGTTCTTACCTGAATTTTTGTATCTTGAATCTAGTATCTGAAGCCATGATTCAACTTGGTTTTTTGAGCTCGAAACTATTTTTCTTAAATCAAATGACGAGAAATTATTGCCACCAGGTGATGTGCAAGCAAGAACTAACTTGTTTACCTTACTTGGATATCGCGTCACTAGATGTTGGGCGACCATTCCTCCAAAGGAGATGCCGATTACGTTGATGGGACCTAATTCAAGGCTCTCTAAAAGAGATGCTGCATCATCTGCATAATCTTTCATCGTATAAGTGCCCTTAGGGCTCGCAGTTTGCCCTAGTCCGCGTTGGTCATAACGTAATACTTGGAAACCAGTTAAAGTCGGGTTTTCAGGTCGCGGGTTTCTAAGGTCGGCGCCAGTCCCGCTTATGACCAGCAATGGCGGCCCGTCACCCTCAATTTCGTAATATAGCTGGATGCCGTTTACCGGAATGAATGGCATCCAGCTACATTAATACGAGCTTCTCTTAGACGAAAGCTGAAGCAAAAACGAGTGATACAATGGTCATCACTTTGAGGAGAATGTTCATTGCGGGTCCTGAAGTATCCTTGAAGGGGTCACCAACAGTATCTCCAACAACAGCTGCTTTATGAGGATCAGAGCCCTTTCCTCCGTGGGCACCAGCTTCAATATATTTCTTAGCGTTATCCCATGCGCCTCCTGCATTCGCCATAAATATTGCTAAGGCGAATCCGGTTACAAGCGCACCCGCTAGTAGTCCACCTAAAGCATCTATGTCAATAAATCCGACAACTAAAGGTACGACAACAGCTAGGGAGCCGGGGATAATCATTTCTTTGAGTGAAGCTTCTGTTGAGATTGCAACGCATCTAGCTGAGTCAGGGGTTACCCCTTCCTTTCCTTCCCGCAGCCCTGGAACCTCACGGAATTGACGTCGAACCTCCTCGATCATTGCCGTTGCAGCACGACCAACCGCATCAATTGTTAGTGCAGCAAATAGGAAAGGAAGGCCGGCGCCTAAGAATAACCCAATGAAGACATCAACTTCGCCTACGTTTAGTGTCAACGATCCACCGGCTTGCTGGACTGCTAGTTCGAAGCTTTTGAATAAGGCAAGCGCTGTGAGAGCAGCAGAGCCAACAGCAAAACCTTTTGCAATCGCTGCTGTTGTGTTTCCGAGGGAGTCTAAAGCGTCGGTGACTTCTCGAACTGATGGATCAAGTTCAGCCATCTCGGCTATACCTCCAGCGTTGTCGGCAATTGGACCATATGCGTCCACTGATACAACTGCTCCAGTGGTGGCTAACATTCCTATAGCTGCGACTGCTATACCGTATATTCCATTGCCTAGGGTTTCTTCTCCTCCCCAATAAGCTATGCCGATACCTGCTAGTACTAAAATTACGGAGGCTGCGACGGAAACCATGCCCGCACTTATTCCACTTAGAACGGTCGTTGCTGGTCCGGTTTCAGATTGAGCAGCAATCTTCTTGACTGGAGCAAAGTGATCAGAGGTATAGAATTCAGCTGTCTTTCCAAGTGCCCATCCAACAATGAGTCCGCCAATAACTGAAATAGCTAAACCGATCGGATTTCCTGTCGCAGAATCAAATATCCAATAGGACATTCCTATAGTCCCAATAATTGTAAGACCCATAGCCACATTGGTGCCTCTATGCAACGCATGGCTTAGAGCTTTGGAATCAGTTGAGTCACCGCCTTTAACAAGGAAGGAGCCAAGGATAGAAGCAACCATTCCAACTAAAGCGATCGCCATCGGAAACATCAGCTGCCCTAGAACATTGACCCCATCAAAATCTGTTAGGGTTGCCTCTGTTGCTGTTGCACCTACTGCGAATGCAGTTAACGCAACAGGGGCAATAATTGATCCAGCATAAGATTCAAAGAGGTCAGCGCCCATTCCAGCAACATCACCTACGTTGTCGCCAACATTGTCAGCAATTGTGGCAGGATTACGTGGGTCGTCCTCAGGAATTCCGGCTTCTACTTTCCCTACAAGATCCGCTCCTACGTCCGCAGCTTTGGTATAGATACCTCCACCAACTCGAGAGAAGAGGGCAATTGATGATGCCCCCAACCCGTAGGCTGTAACAATTTCAAAGGCGTCGTCTACTTCGAGCCAGGTAACGAATAAGAGGTACACGAACATCAGCCCAAGAAGAGCCAATCCCGCTACTGAAAAGCCCATTACGGCTCCACCTCTGTATGCAACAGGTAAAGCTTTCGCAGGGCCCTCTTTGGCAGCTTCAGTTGTTCGTGCATTGGCCATAGTGGCTACAGTCATGCCGATATAGCCCGCCGAAGCAGATAGTATCGCCCCGATGATATAAGCAACAGAAGCAAGAGGTGCAATAACAATTGCCAATAGAATCACCATTGCGATGACGAAAAATGAAACCCAGGTATATTCCTGTCTAAGGAAAGCCTTGGCTCCCTTTTGGATTTCCGTCATCAGGAAGACCATTCGGTCATTTCCTGCAGGTGCTGCCTTAACTGTTGTGAAAAAGTATGATGCCAATGCCAATGCGGCAAGGGCGCTTATTAAAGCTAGGTAGGGGATTGATTCCAATGTTGCTCCTCTTAACTGGGTAAAAAAATTTCTTTATTCTCTTACAAGTACAATCCGGAAGTCTATATGGAAGCGGAAGCTTTGGTAAGTATTTCAGGTAATTTGTATCGAAAGAGATATATTTTTTTGAAGTATCTATGATTTCTAGCTAGAAAACTGTTACCAAATAGGAGTGAACATAGTTGTAATCGGGGCTGGGGAAGTAGGTGCATACATAACGCGCCTACTTACTGATCCCAAGCACCAAACGCAAAATATGAATGTTTCAGTCATTGACCCTGATGATGGCCGTATTAAAGAACTGGATGGCGTTTTGGATGCAACCATGGTTAAAGGTAGCGGAAGCCATCCAGAAGTGCTTGAAATGGCGGGTATTGATGAGGCGGATCTTCTAGTAGCAGTCTCGTCAAATGATGAGGTGAACCTATTAGCTAATCTTTACGCTCGAAACAGGGGAGTAGAGAAATCAATAATTCGAATAGAAGCTAACGAAATCAAAGCATCTGCTAAATCAGAGCCCTGGTTCCTGGGGGGTGAAAGACCTGACCTTATTTTTGATCCTGATGAGGATACTGCACGTGAGATATCAGAACTACTGGATTCTTGGGGTGCAGATGAAATCGCAACTTTGGGTGATGGTCAAGTGGTAGTTATTGGGGTAACAGTTACTGCTGAAGCCGATTTCTGTGGGAAGACTCTCTCTCAAATAGGGGCTGAATACGAACCCGATTGGAGTTTCTTGGTAGCGGCTCTCCGTCGCGAAGGGGAAGCTAAGATTCCGCGTTCTGAAGAAACCCTTCAAATGGGAGATCATATATGGCTTGTGATCAAGAGAAGCGAAAAGAGCAAAGTACTTGAAACTCTGGGATTTAAACGGAAAAAAAATAAACGAATTCTTCTCCTCGGCGGTGGTCGGACAGGAGAGTTTTTGGCGAGAAGACTCGTAAATATGAAATTCCGAGAAGTTACTTTAGTGGAATCTGACCCGATCAGAGCAGAGGAATTAGCAGAGAAACTTGATGGAGTAGATATAAGAAAAGGCGATATCACCGATGCGCAGTTTATTTCTGAAATTGATGCTGGCAAATATGACGCCGCTGTGGCACTCACTGGCAAAGATGAAGCTAACGTTCTTTCCTGTATGTACGCGAAATCTTTAGGTACTGATCGGACTATAGCCATCCTTCACAAGCTGAAACTGATGGACGTGCTTGATTTCGCAGATGTTGATTCAACGCTCTCACCAGTAACAGCAAGCGCAAATCGCGTTCTTAGATATGTTCATGATGTAAAAGATGTGGCAACATTCTTGGGTGTTGATCAGGATTTTGAAGTAGTTGAGCTTAAGGTTGGTGCGAAAAGCAGGGCTGTGGAGAAGAAGGTGAGACAGCTTAAGTTGCCAAGAGATGTACTGATAGGGGCTTTTATTCGAAATGATGAACCCTCTATCGTGAGAGGGTCAACTCAACTGCATGCTGATGACACTGTTCTGCTCATAGCTCCTCCCGAGCAGGTTGATGTTATAAGAAAAGACTATTTTATTTCAGAGCCTTCCAAAGATTAGTTTTCTGTGTCATTCAGTTTCCCGATGCGAACAGCCACGCTAAAATTTAATCAGATGCGCAACTTCAAAAATTCCAATGGGTTGCTAAGCAGCTACGGTTCTATGCTTTATGCATCTATGACGCTTGGCGCTATTTCAATCGTCGCAGGTTTCGCGGACTATCCCTCTGGTGCTGGTGGAAGGGTTTCGTTGGTCTTGCTCATTTCAGGATTATCCTTATCGCTATTCTCTGTATTCAATTTAAAAAATTTAAAGAACATTGAACTTAATAAGCCATCGGAAGTCTTTTCTTTTAGCTTCTATTTTATTTTAATTTTCATAGCCTTTCAGTCAGCACTGCTATTAGCTTCCGGTGTAGTTGACACAATTGATGTAGCCATTCTTGAATCGGCATCTGGAATAACTACAACAGCAATTTCTACCCTTAACCCAGAAACTTTGCCTACATCAATTAAGCTATCCAGATCATTAACACAATGGGTAGGAGGGTTAGGCGCCCTATTCTATGTTTTTGTAGCCACTCCAATAAGTTCGAGCGGGGATAACCCGTCTGCAGCCTACGCGCCCAAAATATTCTCGCGAAAGCCATTAAAACGTATGCAGGAAATCAGTATTCTTTATATCGGTCTTACGATATGCGTATTCGCTGCTCTAAATGTTGCAGGAATGGGATTATTTGATTCCTTTGCGCACTCGTTAACTACTTCCTCTACGGGGGGGTTCAGCACGAAGGTATCGTCGATATCATCTTTCCAGTCAGGGCCTATTGAGTGGGTGTTGATATGCGCAATGTTTCTAGGTGGCCTTAATTTAGGGATCATTTGGTGGATTGGTAGAAAAAAACTACAAAGTATTAAATCAAATAATGAATTGCGGCTCTATTTAGTGATGTTCTTCGGTGGGGCCGCTCTATTTTGGTTAAAAGGAGACTTTGTAGGTCCCTTCGACTATCAAGTCCGAGATGCGTTCTTCAAGGTCTCATCACTACTAAGCACAACTGGCTATACCAATACGGGTTGGGAATTCTCTTCGGGGATTAGCGCTATTGCGTTATTGCTTCTTGCGACAGGTGGAATGGCTGGGTCACCAGGTAGCGGCTTTGGGGTTCATAGGCTCATTGAATTAATTAAATATTTGCGTAGAGAGCTGACGCGAAAATATAACAGACAAGCAATTAGAAAAATCAAAGTCAGTGGTGAGGTAGTAAATGAGCGAGAGCTTGACAAGCTTCAGGGTTACACAGCCATCTTCATATTTATCATTGCTACCGGCTCATTTCTACTTTCGCTGGATAGCGAGTCGCTACAAATTGAAGATTCAATTGCTGTTTCATTATCAGCATTCGTGACTGCGGGACCTCCGATTACTGAAGCTGGTTTGACGAATGAGTATGGGATTCTAGGAAATTCCACTCTTAGTGTTTTGATGGTAGTGGGCAGACTTTCAATACTTCCTGCTGCGTATATGGTTTTAAAATTATCGCAAACAATTAAATTAAATTTCCGCGGACTGCTCCCTAACGAAGGGCCAAGTGATGAAATTCTCTAGACGGTTCTTTCTTGAAGGACTATTTGAGTCTGCAACAATAAACATAATCGGGCTAACTCTTCTTTTTCTCACGCCAGGGTTGGTAATTTCTGGGTTAATCGAGTGGGTATCTTCTGATTCGCACCATGAATTTTCCTTGTTTGCTACCGCTGCGATTGCTGCAGTATTAGGTTTATTTCTCAGGGCAGTCACATCAATTGCAGATGATTCAATGGATAGGCCTAAAGCTATTTACTCAGTAGTTGCGTGGAGTTGGGTCGGGTGTGTTTTAGTTGGAATGCTCCCGTACCTTTTCGCTGGCGTTTTTCCTTGGTCTAGAATTGACGGTGCTTTATTTGAGACAATTTCTGGATTTACCACCACTGGATCAACAGTCCTCCAAGATATTGAAGCTAGTAGTAGGGGTATTTTATTTTGGCGTCAACTTACGCAATGGTACGGAGGTATGGGCATCATTGTGCTTGCAGTTACTGTCTTGCCAAGTTTAGGAGTAGGTGGACTTCAGTTAATGACTGCGGAGTCTCCGGGTCACGAATCGGATAAGTTGCGCGCACGCTCTATTGATACAGCTAAATCACTTTGGATTGTGTATTTCGGAGTGACGATAACCATTGCATTGCTCCTTTGGGCTACCCCTGATGTGGGCCTGTATGATGCGGTAGCTCACGGTCTTTCAACAGCAGCTATCGGAGGATTCTCAACAAAGAATAGCTCGATAGGAAGCTTTGATTCTTATCTCGTTGAGTTAATTATTATATTTGGAATGTTTATCGGAGCGATGAACTACAACCTGCAATATAAATTTTGGAAGAATAAGGGTGATTTTCGTGTTTTCACTCGCTCTTCAGAATGGAAGCTGTACGTCAGGATCACTTTCTTGTTTATCGCAGTGATATTTCTCATGAATTGGTTAATGGATTCGGTTGAAGTGGGTACAGCTTTCAGAGATTCTTTATTTAACGTAGTTACCCTTGCAAGTAGTACAGGGTTTGGGAATGTTCGACCAGATGGAATAGGCAACTTTGTTTTATGGGGCACAGCAAGTCAATTGTTACTTCTATTCCTAATGACAGTTGGAGGTACTTTTGGCTCCACAGCTGGAGGAATGAAAATTTTCCGGATGCAAATCGGCTTCAAGGCTCTCTCAAGAGAGTTGAAATTGATTCGGAGACCGAGTGGAGAATACCCAATAAAGGTCGGCAAGGAAAAGATTGAAGAAAAGGTTGTGGCCTCAATACTAGGCTTTATTGCCCTATTTATTTCCTTGGTTATTATTGGGACTGTTTCATTGACGTTCTTTTTCAACGAAGATTTAGTAACGGCTCTCAGCGGATCAATTTCGGCAATGAGTAACATGGGGCCGGCTTTAGGCGAAGCTGGTCCCACATCGAATTTTCTAGAATTTGAAAGAGGCAGCCGCTCAATCATTGCTATCTTGATGATTATTGGGCGGCTCGAGATCTACGCTGTACTTCTCATGTTTCTATCTCTCGTGGACAGGTTGAAAATTAGATAATCAGCTTCCCAAAAAATTAAACAAAAAGTCTTCAAGATACGCGACGTCGCTTATGCCACATAACTCCCTTGTGGAGTGCATAGATAATTGTGGTACGCCAAGATCTATTGTGCTGATGCCTAAATTCGCAGAGCTGATAGGCCCGATGGTCGACCCACAGGCAAGGTCACTTCTATTGTTGAATAGTTGATAGGGGATATTGTTGCTTTCGCAGATCCTCTGCGCAGTTGCCTGCCCGATTGCAGTCGTTGCATACCGCTCGTTGCTATTCCGTTTAATAGCTATCCCAGCGTTCATTCTGATTTCGTGGTCTAAATCATGTTTTTCAAGATAATTCGGATGAGTGGCATGGGCGCCATCTGCAGAGACTAATATCGAATTAGCCATAGCCTCTGAGTAGTCTTTGCCTTTAAAGATGCGTTGAATTAATAACGGTAATAGATTGCCAGCTGCGCCCGCTGCAGAAGTACTACCAACCTCCTCATGATTAAATAGGCAGAGTATGGGCACTCTTTTAGATCGTCCATCAGAGACACTCTTGATGAACGAAGATAAAGAAGCGTAACAAGAGGTGAGGTTATCAATCCGAGCTGAAGCTACCCATTGTCTGTCAGCGCCCACATAGCTCGCCTTCTGAAGATCGTGGAGCATCAAATCCCACGATTGGATACTTTGACGGTCGATTCCAGATTCAGCTGAAATAAAATCAATAAGATCCGTAGTGTCGGAAGAAGTGTCATTCCAAATGGGACGAAGGTGTTGTTGGGGATTAAGGATCAGGCCATTCTCGTTGACAGATCTATTTAAATGGATGGCAAGTTGGGGGATTTTCGCAAGGGGTTCATTGATCTGCACCAAGTTTTCTTTGATATCACCATTTGGTGAAAGTGTGATGAGCCGACCAGAGATTCCTAGATCTCTATCAAGCCAACTATTCAGCAAGGCGCCACCGTACACTTCAACACCAAACTGAGACAAGCCAACTTGATGCCCCTTCAAGATAGGTTTTAAACGAAGATTCGGGCTATCGGTATGCGCTGATACGATAGCTAGCCCATTCGTTGCTTCCTCCGACTCCTTAAAGTACCATGCAGCGATACTCCCATCACGCTCAATAAAATAACCTCCTGTTGATAGCTCCCATGGCGCCTGCTCATCTAATTGAGTAAAGTTGACTTCAAGTAGATGTTCTCGCACGTTCTTAACAGCGTGGTAGGGAGAGGTCGAAGTGTCCAGAAATTTGAACAATTCGTTGTGGTTCTCTTGTAACGTATTCACCTAAACAGCATGCCTTTATTATGTGCCAACCGCTACTTAAGTGTCTTGACTAGTTAAAACTTCGTAAGAATTGATAAACTATCATTAGCTGGGTCAACGTCGCCTCACGCTGTCCTAGTCGTACAGCATCTAAGGAAACGTGTGAAAAGTAATATCAATCCAGATTTGCCTATAGAACAAGGCTTATATAACCCTGCGTTTGAGCATGACTCCTGCGGCGTTAACTTCATTGCGGATTTAAAGGGACGCGCCAGTCACGAAATAGTATCCTCTGGAATTGCTGCCCTATGCCAGTTGCAGCATCGAGGTGCATTAGGGGCGGAGAAAAACACTGGAGATGGTGCTGGAATCCTCATACAGATTCCCGATAGGTTCCTGAGAGAAATCGTCGATTTTGAACTTCCGCCAATGGGGCAGTATGCAACGGGCATAGCGTTTATGCCACAAGATGATAATAAATGTGACTCGGCAATAAATCAGACAGAAATAATAGCAACAAGTTTAAATTTAGATGTACTGGGTTGGCGCGAAGTCCCAGTTGACAGCTCTTTCCTAGGGAGTGGTGCACTCGGAACAATGCCTAAGTTCATGCAACTATTCGTTTCAGCTACTTCTACGGATGGAGATTTAATTGGTGGGATAGCGCTTGACAGGCGTGCATACGTCCTTCGCAAACGCTGCGAAAACGAAATCGTATTTGAGCATATAGACGTAGCTACCCAAGGGATGGGCGGAATGTCTAAAACACATCAAGGCGTATACTTCCCAAGTCTCTCTTCCAGAACTTTTGTCTACAAGGGAATGCTAACAACCCCGCAGCTAGGGGATTTCTACCGAGATCTTAAAGACCCCAGAGTAGAAAGCGCACTAGCATTGGTGCACTCAAGATTCTCCACGAACACTTTTCCGTCATGGCCGCTCGCTCATCCTTATAGGTTTGTCGCTCACAATGGAGAGATTAACACAGTTCAGGGTAATAGAAACTGGATGCGTGCACGAGAAGCTTTAATGCAATCAGATCTTCTGGAAACTGAGCTAGAAAGCTTATTTCCAATTTGTACTCCCGGCGCATCTGACACTGCCGCTTTTGACGAATGTTTAGAGCTATTAGTGCTAGCTGGCTATTCTTTGCAAGAAGCAGTGCTAATGATGATTCCCGAGCCTTGGGAAAATCATGAAAGCATGGATCAGTCATTAAAAGATTTCTATAAATACCAGTCTGCACGGATGGAACCATGGGACGGGCCTGCATCAATAATATTCACTGACGGCACAGTAGTTGGCGCTGTATTAGATCGAAATGGACTTCGTCCATCAAGGTATTGGGTCACAAATGATGATCTCGTAATCATGGCGTCTGAAGTTGGAGTAGTTGACGTAGCCCCTGAAAATATCATTGAAAAGGGACGATTACAGCCTGGAAAGATGTTCTTCATCGATACAACTGAAGGAAGGATCGTAAGGGACGAAGAGATAAAATCAAAGCTAGTCTCTCAACGCCCCTACGGATCATGGCTCAAAGAAAACCAAGTAGATTTGAGTGAACTACCCGAACGACATGTACCAAGACCTGAAGATAGTACCCTGCTCACACGACAGAAACTATTTGGTTATACAAATGAAGAAATAAAGCTCTTGCTATCTCCGATGTATCAGTTTGGTAAAGAAGCCATTGGTTCAATGGGTACAGACACTCCTGTAGCAGTGCTTTCTAGTAGACCGAGGCTTCTCTATGATTACTTTCAGCAGTTATTTGCTCAAGTAACTAATCCACCTTTAGACGCAATCAGGGAAGAAATAGTCACATCTACTTGTGGGTGGTTGGGGCCGGAAAGAAATCTGCTAGATCCTACACCAAAATCTGCTCGTCGAATATTCATAGATCATCCGGTGCTTCTAAATAGTGAACTTATGAATATATTAGATATAGATGGTGAAATCAGCGGGCAGGATGGCCTGGAAGATTTTAAAACACAGATCATCCCCTGTGTATATCCGGTAGATGAAGGTGGAAGCGGTTTGCGGGCCGGTATTGAGAATATTCGCGCATTCGCTACACAAGCCATAGAAGACGGTAAGAATCTATTAGTACTTTCGGACAGGGGAGCAAGTGCTAGTCATGCACCCATTCCAGCCCTCTTAGCCACAGCTGCCGTTCACCACCATTTAGTGAGGCAAAAGTCGCGTTCTCAAGTCAGCTTGATAATAGAGACTGGTGAAATGCGCGAAGTTCACCATCTTTGTCTTTTGCTTGGATATGGAGCAAACGCAGTAAACCCTTATCTTGCTTTTGAAACGATCACCGAACTTGTGCAACATCAAAAGCAAGAGGTCGATCAAAGATTAACGATTGAAAGGGCCCATCTAAATTATGTAAAGGCGTGCGATAAAGGCGTTCTTAAAGTTATGTCAAAGATGGGGATTTCAACGGTTCGTAGCTACGTTGGATCACAAATTTTTGAATCAATAGGTTTGGGACAATCACTTATTATCGATGCTTTCCCAGGGACCATGAGTAGGTTAGGCGGGGTCGGGTATGCACAGTTGGCGGAAGAAGTTAGATTACGGCATCAAATTGCCTTTCCAAAAGTCCCTTCCCATAGAGCTCACCGAGACTTAATTGCAGGTGGGGAATATCAGTGGCGACGCGAAGGGGAATTTCACTTATTCAATCCTGAAACTATCTTTAAATTGCAGCATGCGACACAAGAGAAGCGATATGACATTTTTAAAGAATATACAAAACGTGTTGATGAACAAGCCAGAGATCTAGCAACTCTTCGAGGATTATTTAGATTTAGGTCTGGAGTTAAGGACCCTATATCTATTGATGAAGTTGAACCTGCAAGTGAAATAATGAAAACATTTTCTACTGGAGCTATGTCCTATGGGTCAATCTCCGCAGAAGCTCACGAGACTTTAGCAATAGCAATGAATCGAATAGGTGCTAAGTCAAATACTGGAGAGGGTGGTGAGGACTCTAAGAGATATACACCAGATGAGAATGGAGACCTGCGTCGCTCAGCTATCAAACAAGCAGCTTCTGGAAGGTTTGGAGTAACAAGCGAGTATTTGGTAAATGCTGACGATATTCAAATAAAAATGGCTCAAGGAGCTAAACCGGGTGAGGGTGGACAGTTACCGGGTCATAAAGTTTGGCCATGGATCGCTGAAGTTCGCCATTCGACACCAGGAGTTGATTTGATCTCACCTCCACCACATCACGACATATATTCGATTGAAGATTTAGCTCAGTTGATACACGATCTTAAAAATGCAAACCCAGAAGCTAGAGTTCACGTTAAGTTAGTCTCTGAGCTCGGAGTAGGAACTGTTGCGGCAGGAGTTTCAAAGGCTCATGCAGACGTGGTACTGATATCAGGTCACGATGGAGGAACAGGGGCATCGCCACTTACCTCTATCAAGCATGCTGGAACACCGTGGGAACTCGGTCTCGCTGAGACTCAGCAAACTTTATTGTTGAATAATTTACGTGATCGAATTGTTGTTCAATGTGACGGCCAGTTAAAAACAGGCAGAGACGTAATGATCGCTGCATTATTAGGGGCGGAAGAATTCGGATTTGCAACAGCTCCACTTGTTGTAATGGGTTGTGTGATGATGCGAGTTTGCCATCTGGATACATGTCCAGTTGGCATTGCTACTCAAAATCCGGAACTGAGAGAAAAATTCTCAGGACAGGCTGATCATGTAGTGAATTTCATGGAATTTGTCGCAGAAGAAGTGAGAGAGATTCTAGCTGCATTGGGTTTTAAAACACTCAAAGAGGCAGTTGGAAGGGCCGAATGTCTAGATGTCACAGATGGTATTGAGCACTGGAAAGCGGAAGGACTTGACCTTTCTCCAATTCTTTATCAACCACCATTAAGTTCTGATGCGGTTCGCTATTGCAATGGAGAACAGGAGCATGGCTTGGATCAGGCTCTAGATCAAACATTAATACAACTTTCTGAAGGAGCTTTAAGGCATGGGGACAAGATCAACTTGGAGCTTCCTATCCGCAATGTAAATCGCACCGTGGGAACAATGCTTGGATATCACTTGACAAAGAAGTGGGGCGGTGAGGGATTGCCAGATGACACGATACAGATTAAATTCAGCGGTTCAGCTGGTAATAGCTTTGCAGCATTTGTGCCATCTGGGATAACTCTGCGCCTAGAGGGTGATGCTAACGATTACGTAGGAAAAGGGTTAAGTGGAGGGCGAGTAATTTTGTATCCTTCAGTTAAATCAACTTTCAAGCCCGAAGATAATGTGATAGCAGGAAACGTTCTTTTATACGGTGCAACTTCGGGCCAAATGTTTATTCGAGGGCAAGTTGGTGAGCGCTTTGCCGTAAGAAATTCAGGAGCTACAGCAGTAGTTGAGGGTATCGGAGACCACGGTTGCGAGTATATGACCGGTGGAAAAGTTATTGTTTTGGGTTCAACAGGACGAAACTTTGCTGCTGGAATGTCCGGAGGGGTTGCATATGTGTTCGATCCGGAGGGCAGTTTCCCAGCAAAGGTGAATTCAGAACTCGTCGATCTTGAAAATTTAGATGAGAACGATGTCTCGTTCATAAGGGAGACGTTAGCCATGCATAATCTTGAAACAGGTTCTCTAGTCGCTAAAGAAATAATCGATTCTTGGCCAAGGGCAAGCTCTAGCTTCGTTAAAGTTATGCCCAGACACTATAAACAAGTGCTAGCAGCGATGGCTGATGCAGAACAATCAGGTACAGATGTAACTGCAGCGGTTATGTCAGTAACCACGAGCGAAGGAAAATAGATGGGGGACCCCAGAGGATTTATCCGCCATGGAAGAGAAATGCCTAAACGTCGGCCAGTTCCGGTTCGTCTGCGTGACTGGAAAGAGGTTTATGAACCCTTCAGCATGGAGCGAATACAAATGCAAGCCTCGAGATGCATGGATTGCGGTATACCTTTTTGCAACAATGGTTGCCCGTTGGGGAATCTCATACCAGATTGGAACGATTTGGTATATAAAAATAATTGGCGAGAAGCTATTGATGCCCTACATGCAACAAATAATTTTCCCGAATTCACAGGGCGTTTATGCCCAGCACCATGTGAAGCCGCTTGTGTTCTGGGAATTCACGAAGACCCTGTGACTATTAAGCAAGTGGAAGTTGAAATCGTCGAAAGAGCTTGGAACGAGGGTTGGATAAAACCCGTTCTGGCTCATAAACGGACCGGCAAAAGTATCGCCGTCGTGGGCTCAGGTCCCGCTGGATTGGCTGCGGCTCAGCAGTTATCACGGTCTGGTCATGATGTCACCGTTATAGAGAAAAGTGACAGAATCGGGGGCCTACTGCGTTATGGAATACCTGAATTCAAAATGGAAAAGCAGTACATAGATCGACGGGTAAGACAAATGGAAGCTGAGGGAACTAAATTTCTTACTAACGTAAACGTTGGTATAGATATCAGCTATGAAGAACTTCAGTCTGACCACGATGCAGTTATTTTGGCCATAGGCTCAACCAATTGGAGAGATCTTCCAATACCAGGTCGAGACTTTGAAGGAATTTACCAAGCTATGGAGTTCCTCGAGCCAGCTAATCGAGTTCAAGAAGGCGATTACGATGATCACCCTTTCTCGGCTCTCGGCAAGGACGTGATCATAATAGGGGGTGGAGACACTGGGGCTGATTGCCTAGGAACCGTTCACCGCCATGGGGCTGCCTCTGTCAAGCAATTTGAGATTATGCCAAAACCTCCCGAAGGTAGAGACTACAGCACGCCTTGGCCAACATGGCCTTTGATGATGCGAACATCGTCTGCACATGAAGAGGGTGGAGAGAGAATATATTCAATTAATACAACTCAATTCCTTGGGGAGAACGGGGCGGTGACAGGACTGGAAACAGTTCAAGTTAAAAGTGAAAATATTGACGGAAGATTAGAGTTCGTAGAAATTCCAGATAGCACGGAAATTCATAAGGCTAATCTGGTGTGCCTTGCTATGGGCTTTGTTGGACCTGAAGCATCTCCACTGGTATCGGAATTACAGGTAGAATTAGACGCAAGAGGAAATATTGCCAGAGATGCCAATTGGATGACCAATGTTGACGGGCTATTCGTGGCAGGCGATGCAGGTAGGGGTCAAAGCCTTATCGTGTGGGCTATAGCTGAAGGGAGATCTTGCGCCTCAGCAGTTGACAATTGGCTGCAAGGAGTGTCTCAACTCCCTAGCCCTGTCACACCCAGTCTTCAACAGCTTCGGTAACTATTACCACTGGGGCTCTGCATCGATAAACTTCAATGCTGTTTCCATGAATGTGAAATTCTTTGGAGTGGCAAAGTGGTCAACTCCCTTTAATTCTAAATATGTTGCGTTTGGCAGAAACTCCAGGAGTTTTGAAGCTGGAGCTGCAAAATCATTCTCTCCAATTACTACCAAAACAGGACATTCAATTTCTTTTAATGCGTCCTCTTCAAGTGGTGCCTGACGAGACCTGATGAGTTCTTGGATCGCCAATCTGTTAATATCGGCGGCTTCTGACAATTGATTAAAGTAACGTGATTCGGGGTTGTTGGGATTAGGGTTTCCGGCAATTCCTTCACGAATGTTTTTGTGCCTGGTGTTATCTGTTGAGAAAAGGTTGTCTCCGATTCCAGATAGTACGAGCTTACGAAATATGGTAGGTTTCCTGCTCGCTATTGTGAGAAGTATCCTTGCGCCTAGTGAGAAACCAACGGCATCTATAGGGGGAGTGGTAATGGAGTTGAGAACAGAGTCATAACACTTCTCGTAGGTCATTTGATCTGTATTATTATAACTAGTGCCATGTCCGGGAAGATCTACAACAATTGATTGCCTATTAGCATCTTGTACTAGATCCAGCCAGCCGTTCTCACCCCAGGTTCGTGATCCTGATGTTGCCAAGCCATGCAAAAATAAAATTTGTGGGAGGATATTCATAGTCTGATATTAATAACATTAGCAGATCGAAAAACACATTAGCCCCGAGTGATTTCTACTAGAGAAACCCCACGGGGCTGTGCAGTTTAACGTTTCCAAAGTCATCCCCTGAAGGACTTCTAAGGTTTGATCCGAACCTTTCGGTCTTTTGTCAAATTCCTGCAACTCGAGAGTTGTGGTTTTTTTGACGCTTAATACCTTTCGGTATTAAGTCGGATCCATCAGCCTGAGCCGATGGCGGTCTGGTTGGTTCTCCTAAGATCTCCTCCCAGTGATTGCCCTTTCGGGTAATCCCGTTAAACCTGTTCCGATGGCTGTCACATTTTCTTAGCCGTACCTTCCCGGATATCGATGCTGCCACCGCTTCCGATTAGATTTTGCTAATTCATTGTGCCGTTGTCATCGGCGTACAGATACATTTACATGTTTTTTGTATATGGTCAAGTGAATATTAGAAATCCTCAACATATCCACAAATAAAATCCCAAAATCCACACTCTGGTGTTGTAACCCACATGTTTTCCACAGGATTTAATGTCCTGGTTTAAGAGGACGCAAATATCATTTTTGTATTTTTTCGGGATTTGAATTCAATTCCCTTCATAAATGGGCTATGAAGAACATTGACGGCTGTTCAACACTTCGTGCTTTATGTGGTGATGAAGAAATCTTGAGTTAATCCAAGATCGCAGTCACAAAGGCATAGAGAAATGGGT
>CETI01024706.1_pt1 | contig 17412 bp, 18 predicted proteins | sample 361441 | NCBI WGS metagenome assembly CETI01 (sample SAMEA2622478, study PRJEB7988) | marine metagenome | biome: marine biome (ENVO:00000447); feature: deep chlorophyll maximum layer (ENVO:xxxxxxxx); material: "saline water (ENVO:00002010), including plankton (ENVO:xxxxxxxx)" | depth 90 m | reverse complement strand
TTCACTATTTTTTAAAAGTAACTTCAGAAATGAATTTACACCAAATGCAGATATTGCTGAAACTGATAAATCATTTGAATTTAGTTTTGATTTACCAGGAGTAAAAAAATCAGATCTTTCAATTGAAATGAATAATGGAAACATTACAATTTCTGGTGAAAGAAAAATGGAAAACAATAAAAATGGTAAAAACTATCATTCACTGGAATCAAGTTATGGTAAATTTTCAAGAAGTTTTGAGCTTCCCACGGGAATAAATGAAAACAAAATAAATGCAAAATTTATAGATGGAATTCTAAATATTAGTATTCCAAAAGATGAAAAAAAAATAGTTAAAAATACTATTCAGATAAAATAAGAAGGTTAGATTGATACAAATAAAAAGGGATAATAATTATTATCCCTTTTTTTATGTTAAACAATGTTAATATCAATATCCTATTTATAGTTTATTTCGTTATAGCGTTATAAATTTGTAATAAATTATTTTTAAAAATGGAAAAGATTAGAAAATCAATATTAATTGTTATTATCTCTTCATTAATGGGCGGAACATTCGGAGCAGGAAGTTATTATTTTTTTGCATCTGATGATGTAGGACAATCAAATGAAGCATACAATAAAGAAATAAAATTTACTAACTATATAGTTGATACAACTGATGTATTAGTTCCCAAGAGTTTAAACTTTATTAATACCTCTAAAAATGTTACCCCAACAGTTGTCCATATTAGAACAACATATCAGGGAAAAAATTATGTTGGAAGAAGTCCTTTTGAAGATATGTTTAGAGATTTTTTTGGAGAAAGATATAATGAAAGAGAAAGAGAAGCACCAAAACAGAGAGGAACTGGCTCAGGTGTCATACTATCAAAAGATGGTTACATAGTAACAAACAATCATGTAGTTGATAATGCTGATGAAATAGAAGTGCTTCTGAATGATAATAGAACATTTAAAGCAAGTATTGAAGGAACCGACCCTACAACAGATCTTGCTGTAATCAAAATAGAAGCAACAGATCTTCCTTTTTCAAATTTTGGTAATTCTAACAAATTACAAATTGGAGAGTGGGTATTAGCTATAGGATCACCATTTGAATTTAGATCGACTGTAACCGCTGGAATTGTAAGTGCAAAAGCAAGAAATATAGGAATACTTAGAGATAAAAATAATTTACAAATAGAATCATTTATTCAACATCAAGCACCTGTAAACCCTGGGAATTCTGGTGGCGCTCTTGTTGATCTAGCAGGGAATCTTGTAGGTATAAATACAGCAATAGCAAGTAGAACAGGGAGTTTTACAGGATACTCATTTGCAGTACCTTCCAATTTAGTCAAAAAAGTTTATAATGACTTAGTTGAATTTGGTGTAGTACAAAGAGCTCTTCTTGGAATTAGCATTCAGGATGTAAATGCGGAAATCGCAAAAGAATATGATATACCTGTTCTATTTGGTGTAAGAATAGGTAGTGTAAATGATCAAGGAGGTGCCGATGATGCAGGATTGGAAGAAGGTGATGTTATTGTTGCCATTAATGATATTGAAGTAAAAAATGTTTCCAATCTTCAGGAAATGGTTGCAATAAATAGACCTGGAGATAAAATTAAAGTTACATACATAAGAGATAGTAAAACAAGAACTACAATTGCAACTCTAAAAAATACATTAGGAACAACAGAAATTATTGCAAATTCAAACAATTTTAAATATGATGGTGCAGTTTTCGCAGATATAAACAAAAAACTAAAAGAGGAATTGGAAATTGATGGTGGCGCACAAATAATTGAGATTGAAAAAGGAAAATGGAAATCATCTGGGATTGCAAAAGGATTTGTAGTAACATCAATTAATAAAAAAGAAGTGACAAATGTTGAAGATTTATCATCTATGTTATCACAATTACCAAAAAATGATGGTGTATTAGTAGAAGGAATCTATCCAAATGGAGTAAAAGCTTACTATGGGATAGGATGGTAATTGTATAAATGTATATCCAAAAAAAAGGCAGATAATATTTCTGCCTTTTTTATTTATAATAACTAATTTTAAAATATGAGAACATTGATTAGAATCATAATTCTTCTATTATTTCTATCATTTAGCACGAATATAATATCTTGTGGATTTGAAGATTCCCTACCATGCGTTGATGATTGTGAAGAAACTAATGAAGAAGAGCAAGAGGATGATAAGAATGGATAAAAAAAACCCTCCTAATTTGAAGGAGGGTTTTTACAAACCAAACTAAACTTAAAATATACGAGAGTATATATTGATAAAACGATGTTGTATATCATTAGTTCTATTTTAAATGTTAAAAAAGGTTAATGAAAGAAGTCGATTTAATTGATGACTATGGTAGAAGATATAGAATAAAAAATTTTAAAAATTTTAAAAATCATATTCTAAAGTATCATACAATAAATGGAAAACCTGACAATAGCCTTCATATTGAAAATGGAATGAGCTTTACAGTAACAAATAAATTCTTTGATAAGCTAATGAGGATTTAAAAAACCCCCTTAGTATCAAGAGGGCTTTTTTTCAGTTAAATTAATTTACATTGTACTGTTTAAGAACTCTTGCTGAATGAATATCCAATACTTCAGAAATATTTCTAACAGAAGAAGAAAAATTTTGAAATGCATCTGATGCAAAAATTTTGTTTCTTGCCGAAATCCATTCTGCCATATTTTTTGCTCTAGCTACAACAAAATGAGTAACACCAGTTTCCTGGCCCGCAAGAGCTTCATGTAATTCTAAAGAACCATTATACAAACTAGCTGTTTCTTCCTTCATTTTTGCGAAAGCAGCACCATAAAACGCAGGATCCTTTACATTTATTTGAACTACTACATTAAAACTTAAATCAAAAGCCGAAGGGTCAGCAATTAAGGATTGACCTAATGTAGAAGACTCAATGTTTACCTGAGAATCCCAAGTACTCATCAAGACACCTGCTTGTAAATTATTTAATTTTTCTCTATTTGACTCTAAAGCTGAAGCGTCAGGAGAAAAAAAGCAAAGACCATGGGTAGCATTGTACTTAGATCCACTATTAGCCATTTCAGATAGTGATGCTGGAGTCATAGATTTACCTGACTCGGTCTGCATAAAATCATCAAGGGCTTTTGTTAAAGCAACTTCATTATCAACAACTATATTATAACAATTCCAATATATCTGTTGAGCACTAGTAAAAGTTGTAACAGTAAAAAATAAAAAAATAAATAAAAGTTTTTTCATGATTAAAATAATTTAAAATTAGAATGCAAAATAATATAAAAGATTCCTAAGAGTCAAATATCAAATAATTTAAGATGAATTTTTTAATTAAAAATCAAATTCAATTCCTTGAGCAAGAGGAAGTTCATCACTAAAATTTATGGTATTAGTTTGTCTTCTCATATAAGATTTCCATGAATCGGAACCAGACTCTCTTCCACCACCAGTATCTTTTTCTCCACCAAAAGCACCACCAATTTCTGCTCCTGAAGTGCCAATATTCACATTTGCAATTCCACAATCAGAACCAGAAGAAGATAAAAATTTCTCTGATTCAGATAAATCTTTAGTCATAATTGAAGATGATAATCCTTGTGGAACATTATTTTGAATATTAATTGCTTCATCTAAATTAGAATATTTTATTAAATATAATATTGGAGCAAAAGTTTCATCTTGAACAACTGAAAATTCATTTGTAACTTCATAGACTGCAGGTTTTACATAACAATTTGATTTATATTCTTTTCCTCTCAATACTCCACCTTTCACTACCTCCTTACCACCTTCATACTCTATTTTTTCAATAGCTTTTAGGTATAACTCAACAGCATTTTTATCAATGAGTGGCCCCATATGATTACTTTGATTTAATGGGTTTCCAATTTTAATCTGTTTATATGCAACTATCAATTGTTTTTTAAATTCGTCAAAGATGTCTTTATGTATAATTAATCTTCTTGTTGATGTACATCTTTGTCCAGCTGTGCCAATTGCACCAAATACAGAAGCTCTAACTGCTATTTTAAGATCAGCTTTATTTGATATAATTATTGCATTATTACCACCGAGCTCTAATAAAACCTTACCTAATCTTTTGCCAACAGTTTCTGCTACTATCTTTCCCATTTTGGTTGAACCTGTTGCAGAAACTAAACTGATATTTTTATCTTTTAACATTTCCTTTCCAATTTTCTTATCTATACAGTCAGTAACTAAAGAACAAACTCCCTCATCAATATTATTTTTTTTAAAAACATTAGATATTATTTTTTGAGATGCAATAGCAGAAAGTGGTGTTTTTTCAGATGGTTTCCATATACAAACATTTCCGCAAACCAAAGCTATCATTGCATTCCAACTCCAAACAGCAACTGGAAAATTAAATGCAGAAATAATTCCAACAACTCCAAGCGGATGCCACTGCTCATACATTCTGTGATTAGGTCTTTCAGAATGCATTGATAAACCATATAACTGTCTTGATAATCCTACAGAAAAATCACATATATCAATCATTTCTTGTACTTCCCCAAGACCTTCCTGTAATGATTTACCCATTTCGTATGAAACTAATGCTCCAAGAGCATTTTTTTTCTTTCTTAATTCATTACCAATTTGTCTAACTATCTCACCTCTTTTTGGTGCCGGAATTTTTCTCCAATCTTTGAATGCTTTTTTAGATGATAAAACTATTTTATGATAGTTTTTCTCGTCAGTTTCAATAACAGATGAAATCAAATTGCCATCTACCGGTGAAAATACTTTTCTTAAATTACCTGATACTTCAATCCAGTTTTTTCCTGATGAGGTTCCAGAATTATTTTTTGAAAGATTAAGTTCCTTCAGAATTGAGTTTATATTAATTTTAAAATCAGACATTAGTATTATTATAAATTATCTAATTAAAATCAGAGTCTGATACAACAGGGTTTAATTTGATTTCTTTTGTATTAAATTCTAACATTTGTGGGCCCATAGGTATTTTAATAACATAAGGAAAAAGTATTCCATCTACTTCTCTGTAATCTTCATAAATTGTTGCTTGAGGACTCATTTCTCCTTGGGGAGTAGGAGTCATAGTAACTTGCTTAGTTTTTAGACCTGAATCAGCATCAAAAAATACTGTTGTTTTATCGTCTATTTTTAAAGCATATTGTTTTAAACCATCCTCCTCAGAAACAGAACTAAAAGTTACATTTTCATCATCTATCCAGCTTAACTCTTCAAAAGGAAGAGAAGATGAAATTAATTTTTGCTTTTCTTCTTCTGGAAAGGGTATTTTTTGACCTTGTTGCATAATATATCCATCCTCACCATTAAATACCTGCCTCATCATAATATTTCCCATCATTAACATCATTACTGATAATTTATTTGGTTTAGCTTGAATTGTTACAAGGTTTAAAGTCATTGCTCCTCCTTGCAAAACCGCTTCGCCCATAGTCATTAATGCGTTTACCTTTTCTAGTTTTTCTTTTCCACCTATTGCTTCAAAATATTTATTTAAAATAGATGATTTTGTAATACCTGTAGGTTTAGAAAAATCTGGTCGAGTAGTTTTTTGGCCATAAGTATCGTAGTAAGAAATTTTATATGGTAATTTTTCAAGATTTTCAAGTATTTCAGATCCTTTACCAACTACTACAACCCTTAAATTATCTGCTAAGAAATATTTATTAGCAACCCTTTTAATATCATTCACAGTTACTTTCTGAAAATTTTCCAAATAAGTTTCATAAAAATTTTGAGGTAAGTTAAACTTATCAATATTTAGAGCATATCCAGCAATTGTTGATGGTCTTTCTGTGGACATTATGAAACTTCCTACATATTTTTCTTTAACTCCAGAAAGCTCTTCTTCACTTACATTTTCATTTCTAATTTTATTTATTTCTTTAACAATTTCTACAACTGAACTATCTGTCACTTCATTTCTAACACTAGCAGAAGCAGAAAAACTTGATATAAACCTACTTGTTGATGCATTAGAATAAGAACCATAAGTAAATCCTTTATCTTCTCTCAAATTCATAAATAATCTAGCCGTAGCACTACCACCTAGAATTTGGTTAGCTAGTTTTAAAGCAAAAAAGTCAGGATGAGACATTGAAATTCTAATTAAATTATTAACATAAATTTCAGATTGAACTGCATTAGGCATATTAACAAAATTGACTTCAACTTGATCTAAATCTAATGATTCCGGTAATTCGGATTCAACAATATTTCCTTTCTTCCATTTATTAAAAAGCTTTGATACACTTTTTTTAATTTCTTCAAAGTCAACATCTCCAACTATTATCAAATAAGCATTATTTGGCTTAGCAAATGTTTCATAATAATCTTTTACATCCTCAAGACCTATATTATTAATAGACTCCATTGTAATAAATTCACCAAAAGGATGTTCTCCCCCGTAAACTAATTTGTCATTAACCCTATCAGCTATATCTTGAACACTCTTCTCATAAGATTTAACATTATCAATTAAAATGTTTTTTTCTTTATCAAATTCTTCCTCAGAAAAAATAGGATTTATCAATCCATCTGCCATCATTTCAAGACCTCTAGGAAAATATCTCTTCAAAGATGAAACATACCCTCCACTTGCTGAAAGAGAGAGAGTTGCTCCCATATAATCTATTTCTTCATTAAAATCATCTTTTGATTGATTTTTAGTGCCATTTCCCATTAATGAGCTAACCAATGAAGAAACTCCCTTAATTTTACCTTCATAATCAGGCTTATTATCTATCGATAAATTAGCATAAGCTCTCGGTAATTTATTATTTTCAACAACAAGAACCTTCATACCGTTCTTTAGTGTGAAAGTTTGTGGTTTGCCTAAATTTATTACTGGCGCAGGTCCCGATTTTGGAGGTTTAGATCTATCGATTTGACCATAGGAAACAAAAGAAAAAATTAAGAATAGGATTGAAATTAAATTCTGAATTTTCATAATATTTTTTTTATTGAGCTTCATCTTTTTTTGGTAAATAATCTATAATAGCTCTCTGATTTTTTTTCAAATATTTTCTAGCTACATCTCTTATTTCCTCTTTAGTGATTGATTTATAAATATCAATTTGATCATTAATTAAATTTGTATTCCCGTAGAGCATATAATACCTAGCTAATGAATTTGCTACACCTGCCATAGAAGCATTTGAACTCACAAAAGTATTTTCAAAAATATTTTGAAGTTTACCATACTCTCTGTCTGAAATAAGTTCATTTTGTAATTTAACAACCTCTTCTTCAATATTAACCAATAAATCATCTAATGAATTTTCGCCCAAAGGAAGAGATAAAATTACATACCCACCATAATCTTCCAAACCTAAATTAACAGCTTGAACTTGCAATGAAATCTTTTTTTCATCTACCATTTTTTTATATAATCTTGAACTTTTTCCATCACTAAGTATTGTAGATATCATATCTAAAACATAAGCGTCTCTACTTTTCATTGATGGAGTTCTATAACAAACCAATACCATAGGAATTTGAATGTTGGCATCAAAAAATTCTTTTCTAGTTTCTTCAGTTATAGGATCCTCTTTTATATTTATTCTTGGAACATCATTACCTCTTGGTATTGGTCCAAAATAATCCTCTACCATTTTTTTTGTTTCTTCAATTTCAAAATTTCCAGCTACAACTAATACACCGTTATTAGGAACATAAAATTTCTTATTGAACTCTTGAAATTCTTCCAATGTAGCGGCATCTAAATGATCCATAGAACCAATAGTAGTCCATCTATAAGGGTGCTTTTTAAATAAACTTTGAAGTATTTGTTCAAATAAGTGACCATATGGACTATTGTCTACCCCTAATCTTTTCTCCTCTTTAACTACCTCATTTTGAGTTTCTACACCTTTTTGATCAATAACTGGATGCATCAATCTTTCCGACTCTAGCCATAAACCTAATTCAAGTTTATTTGAAGGAAAAAACTCATAATAATACGTTCTATCATTACTAGTATTAGCATTTAATGACCCTCCATTTCTCTCAACAATTTTCATAAATTCTCCTTTAGGAATATTTTTAGTTCCTTCAAACAAAAGATGTTCAAAAAAATGAGCAAAACCTGTTCTTTCAGGGTCTTCATCTTTTGCTCCAACATGATACATAACTGATGTGACAACTAAAGGAACACTTGGATCTCTATGAAGAATAACATGCATTCCATTATCTAAATCATACTCTATAAAATCAATTTCTTGTGAAAACAATAAATTAGGAAAAAGTATTAAAAGAATAGAAATAAAAAAATTTTTCATGGTATTTGTTTAAAAAGGATTACAAGGATAAAAAAAATATATATAAAATCCATCCTATCTTCAATATTGTTTATTAATAATCAATCATATAAACAAGTAATAAAATAATATAAATAATAAGATAAAACCTATAGATATTCCTTTGTTTTAAATAATTTTTATTATCTGGGTATATATTAAAAAAAAGTGCTTTTAACTCTTTAATAAAGACTGGTTTAATATTAATTTTCCAGTCATCTGTTTGGTATACTATTTTTCTAAAGTTACTTCTAAAATAGGTGCTAGGAATACCCCACAAAAACAATAATATAAATAAGTAATTTTGAGTTAGAAATTCCATTTAAACAACAAATTATAAAATGATTTTTTATTTTAGCAAAATAATTATGAACACATTTTACAAAAAAATTTTATTTTTTCAATGCATTTTACTTTTTTTAATGGGCTGTGAAGGAAAAAAAAAAGTATGTTGGGATATAATGTTATGCGTTGAAGATGCTAGAACTGCTGTTAGAAAATCCGGAAATTTATTGCCTCCAGATGGTATAATTCATTTAAAAGAAAGAATATTTTTTTTGAGCTACTTTGACAGAAAAACTATAAAAATAATTGATAAATATGTTGAAGTAAACTGCAGATGTGATGTTATATATTTTGGAGATAAAAACCCGTCAGTTAAAAATAAAATAGATTTTCCAAACTATAATTAAATTTATTTTTTATATCCTGGACCTTTTATAAAACGTCCAGGTAGAGCACCAGTATGTTCACCATCTTTAAGCACTTGAGTGCCATTTACAAAAACATGAATTACACCAGTACTAAATTGATGAGAATTTGAAAAAGTTGAATGGTCTATTATTTTATCTTTATCAAAAATTACAATATCTGCATAATATCCTTTTTTTAATAATCCTCTTTTTTTAATTTTCAAGGTCAATGCAGGGTTTGATGTTAATTTTTTTATTGCTTCTTCTAAAGAAATAACCTGCTCGTCTCTTACATATTTACCTAATAACCTTGCAAAATTCCCATACGCTCTTGGATGTGTATTCGATTCTAAGAATTTTCCTTCAGGTGTCATTGAACCTGCATCTGAGCCAAACCTCATCCAAGGTAAGGCAATTTTTTTCTTTATATTTTCCTCTGACATAATAAAATAAACTGTTCCTACCCTACTTCCATCTTCAATTACTAAATCGATCATTGTTTCAACTGGATCTTTTTTCATTATTCTAGAAACCTCATCCAATGTTTTACCAGTTAAATATCTTAAGTCAGGGTTTGCAAATCCTATAAGGATTAAATTTTTTGAAGAACCTGCTTGAAGATATAAATTTTCCCACTCATCGGTTGGAGTACTTATCTCTTTAGCTACTTTCTTTCTAATTTCAGGGTCCTGTAATCGTTTTTTCCATTCAGAATACCCACCTTCCTGTACCCAAGGAGGCATAGATGCATCTAATCCAGTAGCACCAGCAGTATAAGTATACATATCAGCTGTAATATTTAAGCCAGCAGCTCTAGCAGAATCTATTTTTTTAATTACCAAATCTAATTTGTAGTGATTTGTTTTTCCTCCTGCTTTCAAATGATAAATTTCTGAATCTATATTTGCTTCAGAAGCAATTTTTAAAAATTCATCTACACTTTCTAAAAATCTATTTCCTTCACTTCTAAGATGAGAAGTATAAATTCCTCCATACTCCGAAGCTACTTTACATATTTCAATTAATTCATCGGTAGAAGCATAAAATGCGGGAGCATAAATTAAGGAGGATCCAATACCCATAGCCCCTTCTTCCATTGCTTGCCGTACCAATAATTTCATAGAATCCAATTCTTGTTTAGATGGAGGACGGTCTTCATATCCAATTTGATGAACTCTCAAAGTTGTAGCTCCAACAAATGAAGCAACATTGGGTGACACACCTTTGTTTTCTAAAAACTGTAAGTAATCACCAAGCGTAACCCAATTCAAATCAAAATCTACTTCACCAATACCTAAACCATTTGCAGTTCGATCTTTCTGCATTTCAGAATTTAGAGGACCCATTGAAACACCTTCACCAAAAACTTCTAATGTAACTCCTTGCCTTATATCACCTTGAGATCTTCCATCAATTATAAGATCATCAACTGCCCAACTTAGCATATTAATAAATCCTGGAGATACTACTTTTCCATCGGCAAAAATTATTTTTTTTGATTTTAAACCTACTGAGTTACCAATAAATTCAATTTTATCATTTATAATTCCTAAATCACCCTTGAAAGGCATCCCCCCTGACCCATCGTAAATAAAACCATTTTTAATTATTAAATCATATAAAATTGAATCGTTTTGTTTGATTGAATTATCTAAAGAAATAGCTGAAACTATTTTTGAATATAAAACAAAAGATAAAATGTATATAAGAATTTTTTTTGAAATAATTTTGTCCACTTTATATTTTTTAATAGAATTAACTATTAATTAAACTTATTAAAATTATTCTCGTTTACATAATTTATGTTTGGATTATTTAAAAAGAAAAGTAAAAAAGAGAAGTTGTTAGAAAAATATAATAAGCTTCTGAAAGAATCATTTAAATTATCAACCATCAGTAGAAAAGAGAGTGATGAAAAAATGTTCGAAGCTAATGAAATCTTAAAAGAGATTGAATCATTAAAAGAAGAATGATTTTTCATCCTAACTTAAGCCCTAAAGAGATAATTAAAATGGGTTCATTTGGCGGAATTTATTTTAATTCCTCCAAAACTAATATTGATATAGATTACAAGGAATTTCCATCAGATTGGTTTAGTGATGTTCCAAAAACATTTTATCTGTCAGACAAATACAATAAGAATATCAATTTTTTTAAAATAAAATCAGGACAAAATCAATATGAATGGGAAAAGAAAGGATGGATTCATCCTCAGGATCCGAGAGGATGGTTTCAATGGTATTGTAGGTATTACCTTGGTAGAAGAACCAAAGATGATGAAAGACAAATAAAAAGATGGGACAATTTTTGTGGCAAAAAAGGAAGATGGAGAAATTATATTTACAAAAAAATATATAATAAAAACACAACCATAGATGATTATAGTTTTTCGAAAGCTGTAAGACAATCTTTACTCCATTGGGGGTATAAAATAAATCAGGGAGATTATGATCTATGGAAAATTCAAAATGGATATTAAAAGCTATATCTTAATTGTAGATAAATTCCATTCATAAGACTTTTAAAATTTCCATTCACGTTTGCATAAAACAATTGCCCTATAAAATTCATATCAAAATCAGAATTAATATCATATGAAATGTTAGGTGAAATATATAAAAAATTAATACCCTGACCATAAAGGAATGTCAAAGAAGAATTAATTGCTGGTGATATAGGTTTTGATGTTTGAATAATATACGAATTTTTAGAAGGCATTAAGTTTTTTGGAGATAAAACATTTTCAGTTATAGCACCTAAATTAAAAATATTTGAGTTAGATAAACCATTAGAATTAAATAAATATGATCCTAAAATATAAATTCCATTTTTAAAAGAATAATCAAAAGATGTAGATAAACTAAATGAGTTTTCATTAGGAATCGGATTCTTTGTTAAAAAATAACTAAACTCTCCTTTAAATCCAGCATTTCGTATGTTACCTGCCCATCCTCCACCTAATGCAAAATCTTGATCATAATAATTAGCTCCAAAAAATTGAAAATCATAGCCTATCTTATTTATCTTATAAAGTGCAGCCATTACTCCTAAGTTGTCTAGATTAGGTTTATATACAAATTCTAAGCTTGAAAGATTATCCCCGTTATAAATAAATCTTATCACATCAGAACCTGGTCTCTCTACATAATCAAAGTCTATAAAATTATAAGCATTAAATAGGTCATTAGAATTCCAAATTGTATTAATTCCCCAATTTACTCTTTGCCTTCCAATGCTAATTTCTATTTTATTTTTTTGATATTTAAACCAAAATCTGTCAATCATTGAATGGAGTTTAAATTTTGGTTTATCAATAAAAAAATTTGACAAATCAATTATTCCTGCATCATTTGAAATATTTATATTATCACCGTAAATCATCCTATTTCTTAACTCGAAACCTATAGAAAAATGTTCTTTGAAATAGCCTTTTAAATTTATTCTATTATGAATTAAGTGATTTATTTCAGAATTAGAATTGTTATTATAATCTAAATATGATGGCAAATACTTTACGTATCCTTTAATAGTAAATTCTGATTTTTTTTCTTGAGCGTTTATCTGAAAGCAAAAAAGAAAAAAAAATATTAAAAAACTATTTTTTATTATCATTAATAATTTTTCCATCTTCCAAAGTTACAACTCTTCTAGCTCTATCAATTACTCTTTGATCGTGAGTAGAGAAAATAAAAGTAATATTCTCAGCTTCATTTAATTGACTCATGATATCCAATAAATTAGAAGTAGATTTTGAATCTAAATTAGCAGTTGGTTCATCTGCTAATATAAATTTAGGTTTAGATGCTAAAGCTCTTGCTACAGCAACTCTTTGTTGTTGACCACCAGATAATTGGGATGGTCTTCTATTTCTCATTTCATATAATCCAACTTGATTTAATAATTCGTTTGTTCTTGAAATTCTATTATTTTCATCAACACCCTGCAATAGCATTATCATCTCAATATTCTCTTTAGCTGATAAAACAGGGATCAAATTATATGCTTGAAATACAAAGCCAATATTGTTTAACCTATAATTAATTATTTTACTTCCAGACAATTCAGTAATGTTTTCACCAGAAATAATAACCTCACCAGAAGTAGGTTGATCAAGACCTCCTACACAATTTAAAAAAGTTGTCTTTCCAGATCCAGATGGACCTACAACTGAAGTAAACTCTCCCTCTTTAAATAATGTACTGATATTATCGACAGCGTTTACTTCAAATTTTCCAGGATTATAAATTTTAGATAAGTTTCTTGTCTCAATCATAATTAATAAATTTAAATAGTTTTCGTTGCTTCCACAGGATTAATTTTCAATGCTCTTACTGATGGAAATATTGAAGATATAATTGATATTACAAAAACCATAATGGCAACTATAAAATATTCTTGATTTGGAACTTTAAAATAAAGCCTTGTGCCTACTCCAAAATTTTCAAGCCCTGCTTCAACAATACTTAAATCAATTCCTACTACAGAATAGTATTCTACTATTGAATATGAAATAATTAAGCCAATAGGAAGTGCTACTATAGACAAAAACATTGTTTCAAAAGATATCATTAAAAAAATTTTAAATCTACTCATCCCAATAGACATTAGCATACCTATCTCTTTCCTCCTTTCAAGTATTGCCATTAACATTGTGTTAACTATACCAAAAGAAAGACCTGATAAAATAATCATCATAAAAATATATAATACAGCTGCAAGCATTTCATTAGCATAAGCAAGGTCTTTAGATATATCATCCCAACCCTCTACTATATTATCTGAACTATACGGTATCAAATCATTTTTTAAATCACCTCTTAAATCTATATCTGTAAGCAGCATAGGTATTTCATGATAACCTGAAAAATTAGGTAGATTTTTAGTAATACTAATATTTTTAACAAACACATTGGCTTCATCATATCTTGAATTACCAGATCTAAATATTCCTTCTACTCTATAAAGAAGAGATGTTAGTTCATAATTCTCATCTTGGAAAGTGATAACCACTTTAGATTTTATTTTTAGATTTAATCTATCTGCTAATTTTTTTCCTATAAGAATTGTATTATCTCTTTTTGATTTAAAATATTCTCCTTCGATTATTTTTTCATATGTGTTTGTAACCTTTACTTCCTGAACTGGGTCAACGCCCTTAACCTGAATCCCATAAGATCCATTTGAATTAGAAAGCATTCCATTTAATATTATTCTCTTTGAATAAGATACAACTCTACTATCATTTTCTATAGCGTTCTCTATACCTTCAAGATTATCAATAGTGTGTTTTATGTTGTACTCTTCTGAGAAAGATTTATTATGGATTTGGATGTGTGACAAGTAGGTTTCAACAGCATTATTCATTCTCTCCTCATTCAAACCATAGGACATAGCAATCATAATTATTCCTCCAACTAATCCAAATATCACAGATAATATAACAACAAAACTTCTTAATTTGTTTCTCCAAACATTCCTCCATGATATCTTAATAAGGGTTAGGATATTCATATTTTCATAGATTTCACAGGGTTTAACTTAGATATTTTTATTGCTGGATAAATAGATATAAGCAACGAGGAGATAAAAATAACTAGAGCATGCGTTAAAGGAATATCCCATTCAATTGACATAGGAAATAGAGGTGAAAATCCCATTTCTTCCATCATCTGATCAGCCCCCTCTCCCATTAAAGTAGCCATATCAATTGGATTTAAATTATAATAAAAAGTTATAGGATAAGTAATTATTATTGCGATAAAAACACCAATCATAGACAAGATAATAGTTTCAATAAATATAATACCAAACAATCTAGCTCTACTCATTCCAAGAGAAATTAAAACTCCAAACTCATATGTTCTCTCTTCAGTCATCATTAAGACAGTACCAAACATTCCAAATACAACAATAATATATAAAATAAAAGCCATAATTACGCCACCTGCATTATCAGCAGTAATTGTTTGCTCAATTTCAGGAAGTGTTTCTTTCCAAGTCATAATTTCATAATCTTTTGATAGTACTTGAGTAAGGTCATTTGCTATTTTTTCTTCATCATAATACTGTTTTTTGTCAACTATAATGTGAGTTGATATTTCATCAGAAGAAACATAATTCCTGGCTGTCTCGATATTCATAAATACCCCAAGCTTGTTGAGGTCTGGGTTTTTTAAATCTATTACTCCTTTCACTGGATATTTTCCGGCTGCCATCATTCCCCTATATCCTTGACCATAAAGGATAAGTGTGTCATTTTCTTTTATATCAAAATACTCGGCAATACCTTTTCCTATAATAATTTCATTTTTTCCAATTTTAAATGTTCCCGAAATCATTTTTTTATTCCAGTCTGTTATTTTCTGCTCATCGGATATATTAATTCCATTTATTACCCCACCTTTGGTCTTATTACCCATTGAGATCAATGAAAAAGTCTGAAGCCTTTGCACAATATTATCAACACCTTCAACGGATTTTATATCATTTATTAATCTTTGATCAACTTCCATAGAGTTATCTAGATTCTGATTATCCCAAAAACCATCTGCATGTACTTCTACATAACCTGCATATGATTCGACTACAGTCTCAATTAATTTATCATAAAAACCAAATTGAAGAGCTCTCATTAATATAATAAGAAACAAGGCTGCAAAAATTGAAGTAATGGTTATTAAACTTCTCTTTTTGTTTCTATAAATATTTCTCCAAGCTATTTTTAATATCATCGTAAGTTTTTCATATAGTTTGGCATAAAGAATCTTTCATTTATATCAATATCAAACTTCCATATCAACCTTTCAACAATTGTTTTGTTTCCTTCTTTTTCTAAGGGTACAAATTCAATAACTGAAGGTAATTTTTTTCCTCCAAAGTTTTTAATTATTTTAGAATTCATCACATTAACCATATCATCATACTCATCAAAAAATTGAGTTTTTAATTGCATATAATCTTTCTTATCTATCCACATTATTAACTTTCCCCAGACTACAGGAGCATCTTCTTTAGGAATCAATTGAATTATCCAACAATCTAAGTCATCAATAGTTTCTTCACCTATAATTGTATTTGTATAATCATCAGTAATTGAGGACCTCTGAACGAGATCATCATTTGTGAAATCAGTACCCATCCAATTTTGCATCATCATTGAAGGAGGAAGTTTTATAGTTCTTTCTATTGATGGAACATAATTCCAAACTTCATTTTCTCTTTTTAAAAATACTGTTCCTTTTTCTTTAGCTGGTGATAAAACCACTGAAGTAAAATAATCTTCACCTACTGACCACCCTTTCATTGTCATCTCTTTTTTCCATTTTGGTCTTACAACAGTAATAATCATTTCAGTGTAAGATGACTTAACCCCTCTAATTTTTTCCTCAGATTGTTTTAATATATTATTAGCATCTTGAGAGAATGTTAAATAACTTAAGAAGAATAGAAAAACGATTAATAATTTTCTCATATTACAATTACGAATTTAAAAAATAAATGATATACAATTTAAAATATAAATTTGTTTGAATGAAAATATTTAAACTATTTACAATTCTATTGATGTCCATCTTTTATGTTCGTATAGGTGTGCACCATTTTTTAGATCCAGAATATTTTTTAAATATAATGCCCCCATTCTTACCTTATCATCTTGAACTAGTTTATATAAGTGGTTTTTTTGAAATATTATTAGGTCTTCTATTAATCTTTCCAAAATACAGATTTTATGCATCATGGGGTTTAATAATACTTCTAATAGCTGTTTTTCCGGCAAATATTTATCTTGCCCAAAGCGAAATTGCACAACAAGGGTTAGATGTAAGTAAAGAAGTTGCAATATGGAGACTCCCATTTCAAGCATTATTTATTGGACTAGCTTATTGGCATTCAAAAAAATAAATCTATTTTTTTTGCCTATATAACGATTTCCAAGAATTAGATTTTAAACTTTCACTCCAATATTTTATTAATCTTATCAACAAAGATCTATGAAAACTAGAAAAAGGAAACAATGGTAATAACCCAACAGTAGTTTCAAAAATTAAAAGAAAATGACTTAGTCTTTTTTCAAATCCTTTAACATGCTTATCTATAAAAATGTGTTTTGAAGAAATTAATTCTGATTTTGTAATTAATTTAATTTTTTTATTTTTTCTTGATGAACCACCATGCATATGATAATAATCCCAGTCATAAATTACACATGGATGCATCCCTTTTTCATAAGCTCTTTTACAAATATCCATATCCTCAGCATACATCCAAAAATCTTCATCCCAACCTCCAATAGATTTAAAATCATTTCTTCTTATTAAAAGAAATGATCCGGAAACCCAACCTATCATGATTACTTTTTTTCCATCAATTGTTTTTATTTCTCTATTACTTTTTTTTAA